>Ga0307989_1000101_pt1 | contig 65633 bp, 60 predicted proteins | sample EllFjometagen185_FD_203164 | JGI IMG/M metagenome (GOLD analysis project Ga0307989, IMG submission 203164) | Marine microbial communities from Ellis Fjord, Antarctic Ocean - #185 | ecosystem: Environmental > Aquatic > Marine > Unclassified | place: Southern Ocean | collected 2014-10-08 | reverse complement strand
ATAAAAATATGTTGTTTTGTTATACTTTAAATGTCGGGGTACTGATTTTAATAAGCGAATAATGGAAAATCAATTTTTCCGGACAAAAAAACAGGGACAACGCAATTAGCTCATATAATATAAGGATATTGACTGTATAATGCATTTTGTATATACTTATCTAAACATATTTGATGATGGGAATAAGTAGTCCGATGGTGTCTTTAGAGAGGTAATGGCAGGTGTGAGTTACCGGCACATAAATGATGAATCCACTCCCTGAAAATCCGGTTGATAGACTGGCCGTACATACGGTTATCATGTTTGAGTGAATCATTGATTAATTTGGGTGGCACCGCGGAAGTTTCCGTCCCATATGGGGACGATTTTTTGTGCATTTTTTTTAGGAGGTATATAAGAATGCTGGACATTAACAGGATACGCAGTAGTGAAAAAGAAGTAAAAGCTGCACTTGCAAAGAGAGGTTTGGAGATTAATTTTACTGAGCTTATTGAGCTTGATGATGCCCGTAAAAAGGTTATTTTTGAAACAGAGCAGATGAAAGCTGAGCGTAACAGAACATCCTCAGAAATTCCAAAACTTAAAAAAGAAGGCAAAGATGCTTCAGAAACTCTTTCTAAAATGAAAGAGTTATCAAACGCAATAAAAGAACTTGAAGCAGTTAAAAATTCATATATAGAAAAAATTAGAGCAATAATGGAGGTTCTTCCAAATATCCCTGATGAAGATGTACAGCCCGGTGGACCTGAGTGTAATGAAGTATTAAGTACATGGGGAAGTAAACCGAAGTTCAATTTTGAAATCAAAAACCACGTGGATATCTGTGAATCTCTTGGACTGATTGATTATAAGCGAGGTGCTAAAGTTGCAGGAAATGGTTTCTGGCTATATAGGGGAGACGGCTCAATTCTTGAGTGGGCCCTTATAAATTATTTTGTAGAAGAACACAGAAAAGACGGGTATGAATTTATTCTGCCTCCCCATATATTGACAGGAGAATGCGGATATACAGCAGGGCAGTTCCCTAAATTTGCGGAAGATGTATTTCACTTAAAAGATGAAGAAGATAAGGGGAAAACACAGTTCTTATTGCCTACTTCAGAGACGGCTTTAATTAATGTACATAGAGATGAGATTCTTCTTGAAGCAGAACTTCCTAGAAAATATTTCTCGTATACACCTTGTTATAGGAAAGAAGCGGGAAGTTATAGATCTGAAGAACGTGGAATGATAAGAGGTCATCAGTTTAATAAAGTTGAGATGTTTCAGTATACTATGCCTGAAGACAGCGCATCTGCTTTTGAAGAACTTGTAAATAAAGCAGAGAAACTGATGCAGGGCCTGGGGCTCCATTACAGACTTTCAAAACTGGCAGCAGGAGATGTAAGCCACTCAATGGCAAAAACATATGATATTGAAGTGTGGATACCAAGTATGGGTATATATAAAGAAGTAAGTTCTGCTTCGAATGCTAGAGATTATCAGGCGCGACGTGGTAATATAAGATTCAAAAGAGCAAAGACAGGTAAGAATGAATTTCTGCATACTTTAAATGCATCCGGGCTGGCTACAAGCAGGATATTCCCGGCTATTATTGAACAGTTCCAGAATGAAGACGGAAGTATAACTATTCCTGAAGTTCTGAGAAAATGGGTTGGAAAGGACATAATAAAATGAATAAAAAATTCCTCTATAAAAGGGAGCCAATCAGAGATTTAAGAGAAATGATAAAAGGGGTTAAAACGGATTACCCTGAAAAAAATGCATTTCTTACAAAAACCGACGGTGAGTATAAAGGTACAACTTTTAATGAACTCCATTCAGATATAAATTCTTTGGGGACTAAGTTATATGATTTGGGATTAAAAGATGCTTTTATTGGAATTATCGGTGAGAACCGTTATGAATGGTGTGTTACTTATCTCGCAGTTGTAAACGGAACCGGTGTGGTTGTACCACTTGATAAAGAACTGGGAACTAAAGAATTAATATATCTTGCTAATGAGAGTAAATTGAAAATGATTGTTTACTCTAAAAAATATCGCAGTAAAATTGAAGAAGTTAAACAAAACTGCGAAAGTCTTGAACATTTGGTATGTATGGATGAAATCGTTCCCGGGGAATTGGCTTTTAATTCTCTGCTTAGTGATGGACGCGAGTTGATTGAAAAAGGAAAAACAGATTTCCTTGATGCTGATATAGATCCTTTTGAAATGAGAATGCTGCTTTTTACATCCGGAACAACCGGGATATCAAAAGGTGTAATGCTTAACCACAATAACATTATTACAAATGTTCTGGCAAACAGAACTATTGTCAATATAACAAGTGATGATTTATCTCTTTCAATACTTCCTATTCATCATACATTTGAATGTACATGTGGATTTTTAACTATAATTGCTTCAGGGGGTACAGTTGCATTTTGTGAAGGGTTGAAATACATTGCCCAGAACATCAGAGAGACCAAGCCATCTATCCTAATTGTTGTGCCTTTGATTCTTGAAGGTGTCTATAACAAAATTATGAAGAAGGTTTCAGTATCATTCATTAAAAAAACAATTTTCAAGATGCTTCTTGGAATAAGTTCTATACTAAGTATTAAAGCAAGAAGAAAACTATTCAGTTCGGTTCATGACAGCCTTGGAGGCAGAATCCACCTTGTAATTTGTGGCGCATCTGCATTAAGTCCTCAGATTTCCAAAACTTTTGAAAGAATGGGACTTATAGTTCTTCAGGGTTATGGTCTTACTGAGAGTTCACCGTGTGCTGCAGGGAACAGAGAAGCGTTTTTTAAACACGGGACACTTGGATTACCAATGCCTGGAGTTCAAATGAAAATTGATGAACCCGACAAAGATGGAATTGGAGAAATTTTAATAAAAGGCCCCAACATTATGATAGGATATTACAATAATCCTGAAGCAACGGCAGAAGCAATTAAGGATGGTTGGCTATATTCCGGCGATTATGGCCGAGTTGATAAAGATGGTTTCTTTATAATGACTGGAAGAAAGAAAAACCTCATAATCACAAAAACAGGTAAAAATATTTTCCCTGAAGAGCTTGAGGAATATCTAAATGACAGTCCGTTCATTTTAGAATCAGTTGTTTCCGGAAGTGAAAAGGATATAACCAAAGAAGACTTTATTCACGCTCATATAGTTCCTAACATAGAAAGAATTAAAGAAAGTCTCAGTGGTAAACTGCCGAGTATCGAAGAGATTAAAAATGTTATTTCAGAAGAAATTAAAAAGATAAATAAAAAGCTTCCTGTCTTCAAACGTATTAAGAACTTTCATATAAGAGACAAGGAGTTTGAGAAAACAACCACCAAAAAAATTAAACGGCATACAAAAAAATAATTGACACGAAACGCAGCCCTGCGTTAAACTCTTAACAAGTTTTAACATCAGCCGATAAGCAGGGCAGGTCGTTTGGAGGACATAAATGACATATTTTTTCAGCGAAGCTGAGAATTTCTACAGTAAAACTAACCCGGAAGAGCTTCTTGAAAAGTTTGGGTCACCGCTCTTTGTTTATAATGAGAATATATTCAGAGCACGATGTCGTGAAATGGTACAGCTCGTTCCGTATGAGAACTTCAAAGTAACATATTCTATGAAGGCGAATTCAAATCTTACCCTTTTAAAAATAGCCCGTGAGGAAGGATTGCATGCAGATGCAATGTCCCCGGGTGAAATATTTTTCCTTGAAAATGCAGGGTTTAAGTCAGATGAGATTTTTTATATCAGTAACAATGTTTCGGACCAGGAACTTCAGTTTGCAATTGACAGAGGAATAACCACAAGTGTTGACAGTCTTTCTCAACTCCGTAGGTACGGGAAATTAAATCCAGGCGGCAAGGTATGTATTAGATTTAATCCAGGTGTTGGAGCTGGGCATCATAAAAAGGTTGTTACAGCAGGTAAAAAAACTAAGTTCGGAGTTAATCAAGATAAATCAGATATAGTTAAAGCTATTTTAGCTGACTATAATTTAAAATTGATTGGTATTAATCAACACATCGGTTCTTTGTTTATGAAAGGTGATAAATACCTTGAAAGCATACACAGCATATTAGATACTGCCTCAGAATTCGATAATCTTGAATTTGTTGACTTCGGCGGTGGTTTTGGTATTCCATATAAAAAGCAGGAAGGACAGGAGCGACTTGAACTGGAACAATTCGGCAGACATTTCGCTGATATCCTAAATGACTGGACTGATAAATATGGGAAAAAAATTATGTTCAGAATTGAGCCCGGTAGATATATAAGTGCAGAATGCTGCATTTTACTTGGAAATGTATATGTTCGTAAAAATAATTACGAAAAAGTGTTTATCGGTACTGATTTAGGATTTAATAATTTGGTCAGACCTGCAATGTATGATTCCCATCATGAAATAGAAGTTTACAGAAATGGCTCTCTTGTGAAGGACGGGGAATATGAGAGTTCGAATGTGGTAGGGAATATATGTGAATCAGGAGATGTTATAGCTCATGAGCGTTCGCTGCCAGTTATTGATGAGGGCGATATCCTTGGTGTTATGGATGCCGGAGCATATGGATACTCAATGAGCTCAAACTACAATAACAGACTGCGCCCGGCTGAAGTTTTGCTTAAATCTGACTCAACTACAAAATTAATACGCAGAAGAGATACCCTTGATGATCTCATTAGAAACTTTGAATAATCATAAGAAGACCGAGAGGTCTTCTTTTTTTACATTCAAATATAAATGAGTATATAAAAGGGCTTCAATATTTCCATAAATATATAGGGTATGATTTACTAAATCTTTCCTATTATAAGGATTATTACGTGATTTTATGGTCAGTATTTATATGAATGGTTTGATTTGCTCATTGGTTTTATCGGGAGTATAATGTAACTGCGAATTCCATGCTGGGATTACAGTTGGATCAGAGGTGCTGTCGGTTATGCTGAGTAAATATCTTGAACCACACAGGGGAGTGTGGGAAGTCTTTAAAAAAAATGGATTTAAAGCTTATTTTGTAGGTGGTTGTGTTAGGGATGCATTGTTGTCACGCAAAGCAAAAGACATTGATATTGCGACAGATGCTAAGCCAGATGAAATAAAAAACCTATTTAAAGATCACTATGATATCGGATCAAAATTCGGATCATTGATAGTAGATTATGATAATAAATATTATGACATTACAACTTTAAGAACTGAAGATGGTTATTCGGATTTCAGACATCCTGAAATATTAGAATATACAGATGATATAAGAGTTGACCTGAAAAGACGTGATTTCACTGTAAATGCAATGGCATATAGTTTCGATGAAGGGCATATTGATTTATTCGGTGGTGTCACAGATTTAAATAAGAAATCTATTAAGGTTGTCGGCGAGGCTGACAGGCGATTCAACGAGGATGCTCTTCGTATGTTAAGAGCAATACGTTTTTCATGTGAACTTGGATTTTCTATAGAACAGGGAACACTTGAAGCAATAAGGAAAGATTGCAAAGGGATCAAGTATATTGCAAAAGAAAGAATATACTCAGAAATAAAACGTGCGGTCAGCAGTAATTTTCCAGCGAATATGCTTTATTTAAAGCAAACAGGACTGGGGAAAAAAATACACCCTGTCTTTAAATCATTAAATTATACTAATATACCTAAGGAAAAAGATTATATTCTACGGTTTTCTCATATTTTAAGAAAGAAAGATATTGCAATGACAATGCTGGAATTTTTAAAAGCAGAAAAAATTACAATGCACAATGTTATGCGTGTTCTTGATGGCGTAGGCTCTTCATTTGGAAACTCTTTGTATAATATTCGGAAGTTAATATCATCAGTTGGAGCTGCAAATGCAAAACGTGTGCTGATTTTAAAAGGAATGAATATAGATAGGTACGAGAAAATTCTTCATGAAAAAGACTGTACATCGCTTTTGGACCTTGCTGTTAATGGCAATGACCTGATTACTACAGGCATAGTAAATGAGGGAATTGATGTGAGACATGTACTTAATGGGCTTTTAGACGAGGTTATGAAAGATCCATCTAAAAATAAATTTGAAATTCTACTGCCTATGGCCAGAGAAATAAAGACTCATCTTTACTCATTAAAACTATAAAAGTAATAACATTTTTTAGCTAAACCAATAATATTTTCATGTTGTATTGACAATCAATATTGACATATGCATGTATTAGTGTATAATTGTATACAATAATACAATCTAAGAAAAGAGGGTTGATCATGGTTGAAGAATTCCATGGCTCATTAAGAGAAAAGGTATTTGCACAGCTTGAAGAAGATATAATAAGCGGTAAATATGTAGCAGGTCAGAAACTAACTGAAAACATGCTTTCACAAAACCTTAATGTGAGCAGAACTCCGGTACGTGAGGCAATAAGACAACTTGAGCTTGAGGGTCTTGTTGAATCAATCCCAAATAAAGCTATTATTGTCACTGGTGTAACCCGTGAAGATATTCAAGATATATATGAGATAAGAATTTCTATTGAAGGACTTGCAGCGAGACGCGCAGCACAAAATATTTCTGAGGAAGAGCTTGAACGACTCAAAGAGATAACTGATCTTCAAGAATTTTATACTATGAGACAGGATATGAAACAGCTTGTTAAAACAGACGGAGAATTTCATGAAACCATATTCAGAGCGTCCGGAAGTAAAACATTAAAAAATATCCTTAGCACATTTCACCATAACTTGAAAAAAGCAAGAAGTGACTCTTTCGGGAGACCTACAAGAGCTGAGGCTGTTTTAGAAGAGCACAGGGATATATATTCAGCATTAAAGAACAGAGACAGTATAAAAGCGGAACATTCTATGATAATACATGTTAAAAATGCCCGGAACAGACTGCTGGGGAAATGAGGTAACACAATGAAGTCAAACTATTTAATGGAACTCGGTGCATTAGCCGAAAAAAACAATAATATACTACCATCTTTATATAATAAGTATGAAGTAAAACGTGGACTCAGAAATAGCAACGGAACGGGAGTTCTAGTCGGTCTTACTGAAATTGGAGATGTCCATGGTTATATTATGGATGAAAATGAAAAAGTACCGGTTGAAGGACGTTTAAGCTACCGAGGTATAAATGTGGATGAAATTTCAAAGGGTTTTATTTCAGAAGGGCGGTTTGGATTTGAAGAAACTATATATTTGCTGTTATTTGGTGAGTTGCCAAGTAAGGTGGAATTAGATAAATTTAGAAGCTTGCTGGGGTTAAGCCGTGACCTTCCGGATGGATTTTTAGAGGATATGATTTTAAAAGCTCCGAGTAATGATATTATGAATAAACTTGCTAGAAGTGTTTTGGTTCTTTACTCATATGATGAAAATCCTGATGATACAAGTATCGTGAATATTTTACGACAGAGCATGGAACTAATAGCCCGTTTTCCTGCAATGATTGCTTATGGATATCAGGCAAAAGCATATCATTATATGAATAAGAGCCTGGTTATTCACGCACCTGATCCAGAACTATCAACTGCTGAAAATCTTCTTAAGATGAGCAGGGCATCAGGGGAATACACAAAAATGGAAGCAGAAATACTTGATTTAATGTTGGTTTTACATGCCGAACACGGTGGTGGTAATAATTCAGCTTTCACTGCTCATGTTGTTTCATCTTCAGGAACTGACATATATTCTGCTGTTGCAGCTGCTGTAGGTTCATTGAAAGGTCCTCGTCATGGTGGTGCAAATATTCGTGTAAACAGAATGATGAAAGAAATTAAGGGTAATGTCAAAGATTGGACAAACGATAAAGAAGTGTCTGACTATTTGAAAAAAATTCTTAAAAAAGAGGCCTATGATAGAACAGGGCTTATATATGGAATCGGTCATGCTGTCTATACAAAATCTGATCCCCGAAGTGCAATATTAAAGCATAGGGCTGCAAAACTTGCTAAAGAAAAAGGTAAAGAAGAGGAATTCGAGCTCTATAAGTCAATAGAACGCCTTGCTCCTATTACTTTTAAGGAAGTTAAAAATAATGATAAAGACCTATGTGCAAATGTAGATTTTTACTCCGGTTTTGTATATGAGATGCTAGACATACCAAAAGATTTATTCACTCCACTATTTGCAGCTTCAAGAATAGCGGGCTGGTGCTCTCATGTTGTTGAAGAAGTACTAAATGGAGGAAGAATAATACGTCCTGCATATAAGAGTGTGCTTAAATCCGTTGATTATAAGCCGCTGTCTAAGAGATAAAAACGAAAATGGACTTTTACCTTAAGGTGAAAGTCCATTTTTTAGTATATATTTAAATGTATATATAACGCATGTTGTATTTACAGGACACTGTCGAGAACATAATCAATTATGTCATCATTTTTATAATATAGGTCCGGTGAAATTCCGGCCTCATTAAGGGATGTTCCGTCCCGAGCTATCCATTCAAGTGTTGTTGCTTTAACATAAAAATCTCTAAGAAGAGCGATTCGTGTTTGGCCTACATATTTGCCGTAAGTGGGAGTTCCGACTTTAGTGACGTTAGCTACAGTAAATGTTAATGCAGTGATCAATTGTTCAGATGCAGATGCGGTATGACCATTTTGAAGAATAACTATATTATCAAAGAACAGCTGTCTCTCAGTTTTAGCACGAATATTGGTAGTTTTATGACGTCTGTATTCCTTCAACATTATCGTATTGTCATCAATAAAGTAATCTGCTATCTCAAGAATAACAGAAATATCTCCGCCGCCGTTTTCTCTGAGATCAAGAACTAGATTTTTATATCCTTCAATTTCACTGATGGAATTTTTGAAAAATTCCAGTGTTTCTTGAGTGAAGTTTGTCAGCAGCATATAAACTGTATCCGGGGTTAGCTCCTTAACATAAGACTTAGCAGCTTTTTCTTCACGTTGTGTAGTATATGTTTCAAACTGTGAGGGATTGTACTGATAAGTATAATAATCTTCCCCGGTTTCCTTTATCATATTAGTAACAGCTGATATGGATAAATTATCAAAATATTTTAATAGGTCACCTTTGGTTTCGACACCTACATGCTCTTCAATAAGAGAATCTAATATATCGGTATGTATGTAGCGTTGAGTCATCAATGCTTTAAAACTTATGTAATCCCAATTCACCAACACCAACGCTCCTAAAAGAAGTGAAAGCATCATAAAAAATACTGTTGTAGCAATGAATATATTTTTCCAAATTTTATTTTTATTTCTTAGAGTTCCCATTAAGCACCTCGTTTATCAATTATAATAATTATACACGAGTTTATAACCGGATGCTCCGACATTTTAACCTACCAACTTTCCATATTTTAATCTATACCAACTATCCGACGGATAACTCGGTAAATATACCGAAGTATCCGGCAGGTAACTCGGCTGGTGATTGCAAAGAGGGGCGATTTAGGTTAAAATTTATATGATATATTTTTGGAGGTATTGCAGATGATTAGTGCCGGTGATTTTAGAAACGGACTTACTTTTGAGATGGATGGACAGTTATGCCAGGTTGTAGAATTTCAACATGTTAAACCAGGCAAAGGCGCAGCCTTTGTAAGGGTGAAAGTTAAGAATATCATAACAGGGTCAACGACAGAAAAAACATTTAATCCTAATGACAAGTATGAAAAAGCAAGAATTGAGAAAAGGGAAATGCAGTATCTGTACAGAGATGGTGAATTATTCTACTTTATGGATACAGAAACATATGAACAGCAACCTCTTAATAAAAACCAGCTGGGTGACGCCCTTAAATATGTAAAAGAAAATGATACTGTCGAAGTTCTGTCACATAAAGATAAAGTTTTTGGTGTAGAACCACCGTTTTTTGTGGTTTTGGAAATCACAAAAACAGAACCTGGTTATGCGGGTAATACCTCTCAGGGTGCTAATAAACCTGCTACAGTTGAAACCGGAGCATCAATAAAAGTTCCTCTCTTCATCAATATAGGTGATAAAGTACGTGTTGATACAAGAACAGGCGATTACATGGAAAGAGCATAAAATGGATTATCTTTCAGAACGTACAAGTAATCTAAGAGATGAAGCTGGAAAATTGGGGCTAAATGATACCCAACAAATTTTTACAGATAAACTTATTCAATTAATTGCTGATATGGCTGTCATCATTGATGATGCGGTTGATGCGGTTGATGAACTGGATATGAGGCTTCTGGAAATTGAGCAGCAGCATGATAACGATGAATGAAAAGCGCCGGGATAAAACCCGACCTTCTTTTTGGATATATGTTAAAAAATAATTTCAAATCTACAATTGAACATTTTGACAGATGGTGGGAACGTAAAAACGGAACCATTTTATTGGTTGCTGATTTAAAGCGACCAGGTCCTGTTTATAACAATATTCAGGAGTTTACCAATGTAGAACTATCATATGAGAGGCATTATAATTACTTAAAAACAGGATCGTTTTACGGGGATACGGTGCCTGACATGAGCTCATACCTTGGTCCGGGAAGCCTTTGCACATTTATCGGAGCTCAACCACTTTATAGTAATAAAACAATTTGGTATAAAGAAGGCTGCACCACCACAGAGGAGCTTGTGAATAATTGCAATAAATTTCTCAATAGCATTCCTTCAGATTTCCCATGGTATGAATGGAGTCTTAGGGCGAGTCAAAACAATAAAGATAAATCTAATGGGGAATATATGGCTTCAATGCCCGATTTGCAGCAGAATCTTGATATTATTGCAGCCGTAATGGGTGCAGACAGAATGTTTATGGAAATAATGGATTTTCCTGAAAAAATGCATGAACTTCTGGAGATTCTTTACTTTGTATGGGAAAAAGCTTTTAATGCTCATTTTGACATCATCAAGAACGAAAAGGGATATTCCGCATACACACATTACAATATAGTTGGAAAAGGGAGAACCAGTGTTTTACAAAGTGATATATCATGTATGATGTCGAAAGATATGTTTAATGAATATGAAATGCCTTATCTAAGAAAGCAAAGCAGTGTTCTTGATAATGTAATATATCATCTTGATGGCCCAGGTGCGGTCAGGCATCTGGATTCAATTCTCTCGATAGATGAAATAAATGCAGTTCAATGGGTGCCCGGAGCCGGCAATCCCGGAAATGCTGATGTATGCTGGCATCATCTTTATGATAAAATAGCACAGAGTGACAAAGGACTTTATGTATTCCTATTGCCTGAAGAAATAGATGTGTTTTTAGAAAAGTATGGTAAAGGAAGAATTTTAATAAGAACTCTTGCTGATTCTGAAGAAGAACAGAAACAGCTGGTAAATAAATACTCTACAATATAATTTGGGGGGCGAATATGAAAATCAATGTAACGGTTTGGAATGAAGGACGACATGAGAAAAAAAGCGAAAAAATCGCAGCAGTATATCCTGATGGAATTCATGGTGCGATAAAAGAAGCACTTGATAAAGATGGTTCTTTAAATGTCACAACTGCAACGCTGGATGATCCTGAACAGGGACTTCCTGATGATCTACTAAACAGTACTGATGTACTTTTCTGGTGGGGGCATATGGCACACGGAGATGTTGAAGATGCTCTTGTAGCTAGAATAGCTGACAGGGTAAGAGCCGGAATGGGAATTATTATTCTTCATTCAGGACATTACTCAAAAATATTCAAAACACTTACAGGAACAAATTGTTCACTCAGATGGAGAGATGACGACAGCTGCAGAGTATGGGTAGTAAATCCAGCTCATCCAATTGCTCAGGGTATAGGCGAATATATTGATTTAAAAGAAGAAGAAATGTACGGAGAACCATTTGGGATACCTAATCCTGATGAAGTTGTGTTTATATCATGGTTTGGCGGCGGTGAAGTCTTTAGAGCCGGATGTTGCTTTAATGTAGAGCGTGGTAAAATGTTCTATTTCCAGCCCGGTCATGAAGCATATCCAACTTATTACAACGAAAAAGTACAAAAGGTTCTTATAAATGCATGTAAGTGGGCTGCTCCTGTTGGAGAGATAACAAGTACAGCATCATGTGAATGGAGAAAAGAACCTACAGGAGAAGTTAAATAATGAAGAAGTATAAATACTGCTGTATTGGTGCCGGTGGTATAGCTAAATATAAGCATTTACCTGGATACAGCGCTCTTGAAGATGTGGAAATATGTGCAATCAGCGATATAAACGAGGCTGCTTTTGAGTGGTTTATAGATAAGTATCCCAAGATAAGAACTTATACTGACCATAATGAAATGCTTGAAAAAGAAAAACCTGATATTGTCAGTATTTGTACTCCCAATAAATTCCATAAACAAATGACAATTGATTCATTAAAGGCAGGGGCTCATGTTCATTGTGAAAAACCAATGGCAATGTCAGAAGATGAAGCATTTGAAATGATTGCTGCTCGTGATGAATTTGGCAGAGAACTGATGATTGGATTAAATAATAGGTTTAGCAATGAGGCTTTCTTTGTTAAAGATTATATTGATAAAGGCAATCTTGGTGAAATATACTATATTCGCTGCGGATGGCGTCGGCGAAGAGGAATTCCCGGAATGGGAGGTTGGTTTACACAAAAATCCATGTCGGGCGGAGGCCCGTTAATTGATCTTGGTGTTCATATGATAGATCTTTCATCCTATATGATGGATTCACCTGAACCTTTGACAGTTTCGGCTTCTACATACAGAAAGTTCGAAGATAGTAAAACCCGGAGTATGTCATTTGATCCGAATAAAAAAGGAATTTTTGATGTTGAAGATCTGGCTGTCGGGTTTGTTCGATTTAATAATGGTGCAAGTCTTAGCTTTGAAGTATCATTTGCAATGAATAATGATGAAGAAGAGTGGTTTTATGAGTTATTCGGCACCAAAGGTGGGGTAAAATACAGAAAAGGGAAGCTTACAATTTTTAGTGAGATGAATGATACTCTTGTAGACATTCACCCTAATACAGACTATAAAACCAAAGCCATTGATGAGTTCCGGCACTTCATTGATGTTATTGAAAAAAAGAAACGGTGTATATCACCGCCGGAGGATGCAAGAAAAATGATGAAACTTATTGAAGCAGCATATGAATCAGCTGCTTCCGGAAGGGAAAAGGCATATAATGCTTAATCCAAGACCCCTGACAGAGGGCAATGCAACAGAAATTAAAGAATTTCTAAAATACTCAGATAAATATATGTCACTGGCTAAATTTCCGACACTATACTTATGGCATGAATACTCAGAACTTAGTTATGATATTAAGGATGATTTCCTTTTTCTCTTCGAATGTAATTTCGATAATTCAACATTTATGCCTTTTGGCAACGGTGATATTGAAAATGCAATGTATAGCCTTGAGGAATATTGTAAAAAGGTATCTAAACAAGGACTGTTGTATTGTATGGGGGAAGAAGATAGAAAAAAAGTGCTCGAAATATTTCCTAACAGATATCATGTGAAAGAACAAGATAAGTTTAATGAATATGTTTATTTGCGAGAGAATCTGGCTGAATTAACTGGCAAAAAGTATGCCAAAAAACGAAATCATATTAGTAAATTCATGAGACAATACGGTGATGTTTATGAGTATTGTTCAATTTCTAACAGTGACAGAGATGAGCTGAAAAAGGTTATGGATACCTGGTGTATAATGCGTGACTGCGGCCCGGAAGATACATCTAAATTTGAACAAACAGCTATACTGAAGTTCTTGGCCAATGATGCGGGTTTACAGTACAGAGGTGGAGCCATACGAGTTAACGGAAAAATTGAGGCATTTGCACTGGGTGGTAAAATATCTGATGATATGGCAGTTGTCTATTTTGAGAAAGCAGATACAAAATTCGACGGTATTTATACAATGCTGAACAAACAATATGTTATAAATGAATGGCCGGATGTTAAATATATCAACAGACAGGAAGATATGGGTATGAAGGGGCTGAGGAAATCAAAAATGTCTTATTACCCGGATTTCATGGTTAAAAATTATTCGCTTAAATTGAAATAAGCTGTAGAAATATCGAGATATTTATTCAGAGGATAATTCGCTTTTATTCGAATTATTGTTACAGTGTTTGAGTAAATGGTATAATCAGTTCAAACAGGAGGATTTATGACAGGTGGAGAATTAATTTCAAGCGATAGTGAGAATTTAGGCAGCCTTAAGGTTACTGATGATGTTATAGCGATTATTGCCGGTCTTGCAACAGTAGAAGTTGAAGGCGTGTATTCCATGAGCGGCGGACTAACAGGTGGAATAGCTGAGGTTCTGGGAATTAAGAATCTATCCAAAGGTATTAAAGTTGAAACCAAGGAAGATGTTATTTACATAAATATATATATTATTGCTGAGTTCGGGGCAAGGATTCCCGAAGTGGCATGGAATATACAGGAAAAAGTTAAAAAGACAGTTGAACGAATGACAGGGATGAGAGTTATGGAAGCAAATATTCACGTTCAGAGTGTTAACATTCCCAAAGAATAAATTTACGGTGGTGTAATATGAAAAAATTAAGAAAAGTATTGGTATTTATTAGTGTAGTACTTGCAGGAATATTTTCTGCATTTGGTGTTTACAGTGCACTTGACTCGGATTTTTTATACAAAATAGGTGCGAAGGTAAACGGTGAACCATTATTCTCAGGCCTGCGCCTTGGAATATTTTTCGTAAGTCTTATTTTCCTTGTTATAGTAATAACAATTATTTTTACTTTCAAGAATAAAGAAAAGACCAAAGAAGCAATCAAGATAGCAAATGCAGGCGGAACTGTAAGTATTTCTGCCCAGACAATTGAAACACTTGCCAAACTTGAAGCACTTAATACAGAAAACATTTTTGATATAAGAACCGATGTTATTGATACGGATACAAAGCCGATAATTGAAGTGAGGGCGAAGGTGCCGCCAACAGTTTCAATTCCGGCTATATCTATACAGCTTCAGGAGAATATCAGGAATAAAATAATGGAAACCACAGGCACTGATATAGAAAACGTAAGAATTATGATAGACGGAATAATAGATCCGGATAAAAAATAGGGGCGGTAATGAGTAGAAAAAAGAACAGAGAAGAGGCATTTAAGCTTCTTTACCAAACAGAAGTAAATAAAGAAGATTATCTTGGACAGCTTGAGTATTATTTTTCAGAAAATGATGTAACTCCGGATGTCTCTGAGTATATAACGGATCTTGTTGCAGGGGTCAATATGCGTCTCGAGGAGATTGATAAGTGTATAGAGGGTTATCTTGCTACATCGTGGAAAATAGGCAGGATATCGAGAGTAGATTTGGCCATTCTTAGAATGGGATACTATGAAATAAAATACAGGGAAGACGTTCCAAAGGGTGTTGCTATTAATGAAGCAGTAGATTTGGCAAAGAAATATGGTTCTGAGTCATCAGGCAAGTTTATAAATGGTATCCTAGCCAACATATCGTGATTTAACCATGAAAACGGCAGTCAGTGTTTCTCATCTTAATAACTATATAAAAATGCTCTTTGGAAAAGATAGGCATCTTTCAGATATACTTGTAAAAGGAGAAATATCAAATTTCAAATTACATCATTCCGGGCACATGTATTTTACTTTAAAGGATAATAAAGCTGCAGTTAAGTGTGTTATGTTTGCATCTTATGCCGGGCGACTTGATTTCAGACCATCTGACGGTATGCAGATTACTGCGGGTGGTTATGTTTCTGTTTACGAAAAAAGCGGACAATATCAGTTATATGTAGCAAATATGATGGATGAAGGCGAAGGTGCCTTATATATTAAGTTTGAAAAATTAAAAAAGCAGTTGCTGGAAGAGGGCTTATTTGATGAAAGTAGGAAAAAGCCAATTCCAATTCTTCCTGATGCAATTGGTGTAATAACCTCGGCAACGGGATCTGTAATAAAAGATATCATTAATGTATTAGACAGGCGTTATCCGAAGTACAACCTGCTTCTTTACCCTTCGAATGTGCAGGGTAAAGGTGCAGAAATAGAAATTGCCTCCGGTATTCGGTACTTTAATGAAATTAGACCTGTTGATGTAATAATAATAGCAAGAGGCGGTGGGTCTATTGAGGACCTTTGGCCTTTTAATGAGGAGTATCTTGCAAGAACTATTTATAACTCATCAGTACCTGTAATATCTGCCGTAGGGCATGAAACTGATTTTACGATTGCAGATTTTGCAGCAGATAGAAGAGCGCCTACACCATCAGCTGCAGCAGAAATAGCTGTTCCGGAGCTTTCTGCGATTATTAGTACACTGGAAAGCGCAAAAAACAGATTAAAAAGTGGAATTAGTAATGTTATAAGTAGCAAAGAAACTATTTTAGAGGGCTTAGTTAGCAGACCAGTAATGACCAGACCTGATGAAATATTCAATATGGCATCACAATCAGTTGACAGAAGTGCGGATAATCTACATAAGGCATTTCAGGGAATAGTAGTTAAACGAAGTGCTGATTTTCGGGAAATAACAGCAAAACTAGAGTTGTTGAGTCCATTAGGGACAATTGCACGCGGTTATTCAGTTATTACAGACTCAGAAGAGCATGTAATTACAAGTGTGACAGAGATTAGAGTTGGACATGATATTAAAGCACAGGTTGCAGATGGAACAATAACAAGCAAGGTAATGAAAACGGAGGGAACTCATGGAAAATAAATCATTTGAAGTGTTAATGAAAGAACTGGAAGAGCTTGTAGCATCTCTGGAAAATGGTGAGACCCGTCTTGAAGAGGCTCTTACATTATACAAAAAAGGAATTGGAATAATCGAGTTACTAGGTAAAAAACTTGATGATGCAAAAAAACAAATTGAAACCGTTGGTGAAAATTCCAAAAAGGTAAAAAGCAATGAATGAAGCCATTGTGAAAAAACTTCATGAGTATAGTACAGCAACAGAACGTTACTTAAGAGAATATTTCATTACTATTAGAAATGTACCTAAAAAGCTGCACGAAAGCATGATGTATAGTATTAATGCAGGTGGCAAGCGACTCAGACCGGCTTTGCTACTTGGATCATTCAACACTTTTTCTAACAATCAATTAATGGCAGCTGTTCCTTTTGCAGCATCTATAGAGATGATTCATACATACTCGCTGATACATGATGATTTACCGTCAATGGACGATGATGATTTACGCAGAGGGAAACCTTCAAATCACATAATTTATGGCGAAAGCGGAGCAATACTTGCAGGTGATGCTTTATTAAATTCAGCTATGGAAAATATTCTTAGTGATTTAAATAAAAATTGCAACGAAAATAAGCTAAGGGCAGCTTATATAATAATGGAAGCAGCAGGCGCGTCGGGGATGATTGGCGGACAGGTTCTTGATATAGAAGGGGCATATGATGGAGATTCACTTGCAGCAATGCATTCCATGAAAACAGGTGCCCTAATTAAAGCAGCTGTATTGGCCGGTGGAATTCTGGGAGGATGCGGTAAAAATGAAGAAATCTATTTAACAGAATATTCACAGAATCTTGGTTGTGCTTTTCAAATAAAAGATGATATTCTTGATGTAGAAAGTACATCTGATATACTTGGTAAACCTATAGGAAGTGATTCGCGGAATGAGAAAACAACATACACGTCCCTTTATAGTGTTGAAACTGCAAAAAAAATGCTGAGTGAAAGAATTGATGATTCATTGAATGCACTTAATGGTTTGGAGAGAAACACAGCTTTTTTGGAAGCAATTGCAATTTATGTAAGAGATAGAAAGGATTAGGGCATGATTTTAGATTTCATATTGCAGTATAAATTTATTACAATACCTTTTATCGCATGGATTACAGCCCAGGCGCTTAAATTCCTTTTTGATTTTGTTTCATCTAGAAAAATTGATTTTAGGAGACTTGTCGGGTCAGGTGGTATGCCCAGTTCTCATTCTTCGCTTGTTGTTAGTCTTGCTACTGTTGTTGGTGTCAGTGAAGGAGTTGAGTCTGCTGCATTTGGTCTTGCTACAGCCTTTGCACTTGTGGTAATGTATGACGCTGCCGGGGTAAGACGAGCTACCGGCAAGCAGGCTAAGGTGCTTAACAGGATGTTCAATCATGATAAGAGCGAATTTCATTTTGAAGAAGAATTGAAAGAACTAATTGGGCACACACCCTTCGAAGTAATAGCAGGTGCATTACTTGGTCTTGCATATGGATTATATTTTATGGTGGTTTTAATTTGAAGAAGAGTACTTATTCAATTTTAATAGTGGCATTGATTTTCAGCCTCACCGCAGTTTTTTTAACTGCTTGTAATAATGAGGCTTCCAATAGCCCTGAACCCACACAAACTGATATACCACAAAAAACAATTGAACCGACAGCAACTGTTCAACCAACTCTGACTCCGGAACCTTCATTGATTCCGGTAGAAATACCTGAACCATCCCCAACACCTGTTCCGGGAATAAATCCTGCTGAAGATGAAGATGCATTAAATAGTCTAAAGCAATATATTGAGAGATACTTTGCACGTTTTGACGGACGGTATGGCATTACATTTACTGATATTGGATCCGGCAGTTCCTTTGGGTTAAATGAAAGTGACCAGTTCATAGCAGCAAGCACGTCTAAACTTCCCATAAATTTATATCTATTTAAGCTTATTGATGAAGGAATTGTTGATCCTGAGATGGAAATGGAATATATAGAGGATGACCTTGAATGGGGTACAGGCAAGATTATTAAAGGTGAATACGGAGATGTCTACACAGTAAGCCAGTTAATTGAATACTCTTTGACACTAAGTGATAACTGTGCCATCAATATGATCATACGTCTTTGCGGGCGAGATAATATCCTTGCGTATATGAAGGATCTTGGAGCAATAATAAATTATGGAGACAGACACCGTTCATGTCCTGCTGATATGGCTGTATTTACAAGAGAATTATATGATAAATATGAAGAAAACCCAGAGCTATATGGTTTAATGATTAATTATCTGGATAATACTTTGTGGAGTGACAGAATTGATAAATATCTTCCGAGCAATATTGTAATACCCCATAAAATTGGTAATTATCTTCTTCAGAATGCATACAATGATGTTGGCATAGTATATGCAGAACGTCCATATATATTATCAATAATGAGTGAGCAGACAAATGAAAATTTAGAAGCCATCGATGTTCTTGCTGATGTTTCTCTTATTGTATATAACTTCATGGAAGGCAAGTCCTATGAAAACGTGATGAATCCTGTGTTAGCAGCTCGGCCTGAGGCATTTGATTTTCAATATGATGTTATTAATGATACAGAAGCTGAATTTTATAAACTCATAAATTTTGGAAGTCCGGATGATTATGCATCAGCAGATGGTGTTCTCACATTCAGAGGAAACAACTATCGTAACGGAGGAGCTTTCGGAAATGTCGATGTTACTGAAGAAAAGCTTGAAGTTATTTGGTCATTTGATGTGGGAGTTATAGACAATTGGCCTGGTACCGGTTGGACAGGACAACCATCTATTATCAATTGGCCGATTGAGACAGTTAATCTGATGAATGTTTATCCTGAATTTAAAGATAAAGAATTAAAAGAAGTAATCTATGCTGCAATGGATGGATTTATATATTTCTGTGAGCTGGAAACAGGAACTTGGACAAGACCTCCTATTGAAATAGGGTTTCCGACAAAAGGAAGTGTAACTATTGATCCTCGAGGTTACCCAATACTATACACAGGACAGGGCGTTGATTATAACGGCGATGTTTATGGAATGCCCAAGTATAGAATGTTCAGCCTTATAGACCAAAGTCTGATTTATGAGATTCCGGGTTATGATGCCAACGCATACAGAGGTTGGTATGCTTTTGATTCTTCCGGTTTGTTGTATGCACCTCAGGATATATATATTGAGTGTGCTGAAAATGGTCTTATATATATTATGAAATTGAATACTATCTATAATAATGAAACAGGTGAGGTTTCTGTGAATCCTGAAACTGTTAAATATAGGTATAAAAATCCTATAAACGGTCGACTGGGAATTGAAAATTCACCGGTTATTTATGGTAGATATATGTTCTTTGCTGACAACGGTGGACTTTTACAGTGTATTGATTTAAATAAGCTTGAACCTGTGTGGATGTTTGACATGGGTGATGATACCGATGGTTCAGTTGTTTTGGAAGAAACTGATAAGGGTGTTTTCATTTACGCATCTAATGAGCTAGATTTAAGAGGAAAAACTCGTCAGGCTGAAATTGATGAGATGGATGAAGACGATAAACCTGAACTCATAATAATGGATACTCAGGTTAGAAAGTTTAATGCTCTTACAGGGGAATTAATTTGGGAAGCGGTTTACCCATGTTACTATGATTCAGTTATAAACGGTGGTTCGCTTGCAACTACACTTGTTGGTGCGAATGATATTAGCGATAGAGTTATAATAAATATAGCAAAAACAGGTTCTGTATTCGGCGGTCGGCTGGCAGCTTTGAGAAAAGAAACTGGAGAAGAAATATGGGGTTATGACCTAACTAATTATAGCTGGTCAACTCCTACGGCTATTTATGATAGCACCAAAGGGAAAACTTACGTCTTGCTATGTAATTTCAGTGGTAATATGCGGCTTATAGATCCGATTAGCGGAGAGATATTGAGCGAAGTCAGCTTAGGAGCAAATATTGAATCAACACCGGCAGTCTATAATGATATTGCTGTAGTCGGTTCATACGCTAAAAAAATCTGGGGTATTAAAATCAACTAACCTCTCAACCCTTTAACTCTTTAAACTTAAAATAACTAAAACAGTTATTAACGCTTATCACTCAGGTAAGTCAGCTTGGGTAACTTACCCAGAAACCACATAAAACTAACTATGTGGTCAAGTAACCAAAGCTGACTTATCCGGATTTGTTCTTGAGTCAGGTGTTTTATTGGTATATTATTCTAGTTAAGACTAAAGGGAATGTTTGAATATACATTGAGATGGATTATAACCTGGATCATGTTTTGGGTAATATTATCAAAAATGCATTAGAAAGTTCTTGCCTTTAGTGTTATGTTACTTTAATATATTTATAATATTGGGGTAATAAGTCCATGACGAAACCTTAGGAGAATGATTGATGATTAATAAGTATAAATCCAGGTTGGTAATCAGAGACTCAGCAGATTTCAGTAAAGCACTGACTGATTATAATGTTGAAATTCCGTTCAGTGAGAAGGTTGATGTTTCAAATTTCAACAAGGAACTGGTAATCGGTGGGAAATCTATTCCAAATAGATTCTGCATTCAGCCGATGGAAGGCTGTGACGGTGATAATGCCGGAAATCCTTCAGAGCTTACATATAGAAAATATAAGAGATTTGCAGCAGGCGGAGCAGGTATGATCTGGCTTGAAGCGACTGCAGTTGTGCCGGAAGGACGTGCTAATCCCAGACAGCTTTGGATACATAAAAGCAACATCGACAAATTCAAAAAATTTGTTAATGATATTAGAGACAATTCATATAATGAAAAAGGCGAAAAACAGAACCCTTATCTTGTGCTTCAGCTTACTCATTCAGGTCGCGAAAGTAAACCTACCGGAAAAGCCGAACCAATGATAGCTCATCATTCAAAAGTTTTGGCATATAAACATGGTCTTACAGATGAATATCCATTAATTACTGATGAATATCTTGATAATCTTCAGGATAAGTATGTAGAGGCTGCCCAACTTGCTAAAGAATGTGGTTTCGATGCCGTTGATGTTAAATCATGTCATGGATATCTACTTCATGAAATTCTTTCAGCTTTTACACGTGAAAACAGTAAATACGGTGGAAGTTATGAGAATAGAACAAGGTTTCTTAAAACAACGATTAAGAGAATTATGGATGAAGTTCCAGGTATTGGTGTTTCATCTCGTTTAAGCATTGCTGATGGATATGAGTATCCATATGCATGGGGAATGAGTACTGATGGAAGTCTTACTCCGGATTTAACAGAATCTATTAAGCTTGTTGGTGAGCTTAGAGATATGGGCGTTGAAATGTTGAATATCGCAATAGGTAACCCATATTATAATCCTAATTTTGAGCGTCCTTATGATTTCCCTATACAGGGATTTGAATTACCGGAAGAGCATCCTTTGGTTACATTGGAACGAAATATAAAACTGACATCAGAAGTAGCAGATGCATTCCCAGATATGACTTTTATTACTTCAGGTACAAGCTGGCTGAGACAAATGACCATGAATGTTGGGGACTATATGCTTTCAAACGGCAAAGCCGGTATTATCGGTCTTGGTAGAATGGGTCTTGCTTACCCTGGTTTTCCAAATGACTTTTTCAAAAATGGTAAGTTAAGTTTGGGCAAGGTATGTATAACCTGTTCCTCATGTACACAGATGATGCGTGACCATCAGGTTTCGGGCTGTGTCATTCGTGACGGAGCTACATATGCTGATATTTTCTATAAAGGCCGTCTGACAAGTGAAGAATATGTTCAAGATATGGCTGACAGCTGTAAAAACTGCTGGGGAGGTTCATGTTCTAATAACTGTCCTGCTGATATTGATGTAGCCGGGTTTATTAAAGCTTTTTATGACGGAGATGTTAAAAAGGGTTATGAAATTCTGACTGATAGTAATAAAATACCTGAAACATGCGCATATACATGCCCATCCGAAGTATTATGTGAACGTACATGCTCAGCAGGTATTCTTGGTAAACATTCAGTTCCGATTGCGGAAATTCAGAAATTCATATGTACCAAAGCCCGTGAAGAGGGATGGACAAAAATCAAGGCTGGAAACCCTAATGGTAAAAAAGTTGCAGTAATAGGATTCGGTGGAGCCGGTATTGCATGTGCAACTACGCTGATTGAATCCGGAGTTGAGGTTGTTGTTTATGAAGTAGCTGATTATCCCGGAGGAACTGCTGAAGCGGTAATACCTTTTGACAGATTACCTGCAGAAATATTCAAAAAAGAAGTTGAAAGCCTTGCGCTTGATGAAACCGGATTATTTAAAATCAATTACAACACTCCTCTGACAAATGAATTTAATTTGGATACTGTTTTAGCAGAAGGTTTTGATGCAGTTTTCATAGGAGCGGGAATGTGCAAAACTACATCTCTGAAGTTTGAGAACAAACCTGAAGGTGTTTTTGAAGCATTAGATTTCTTATACCAAAATAAAACCGACAATATTGATTTAGACATTGGAAAGACCGGTGCTGTAATTGGTGGCGGAAACACTGCTATGGATGCTGTTGCATCATTAAAAAACAGAGGACTAAAGAATGTTTACTTGATTTACAGACGTTCTTTCCACGAGCTTCCGGCATGGAACGAAGAGGTAAGGCATGCATTGGATCTTGGTGTTCATTTTATGATTCTTAGTCAGCCTATTGCATATGCTGGAGATGATAAACTTACAGGTGTGCGCATATCACATACTATGCTTGGTGAACTTGATGATTCAGGCAGAGCACGTCCTGTTATTATTCCGGATTCAGAATATACGCTTCCTGTAGATATATGTATTGAAGCTACAGGGCAGAAAGTTGATGAACAACTCACAAAAGCTCTTGTTGGAGTAGATAATAAATGGGGAATAATAACTGTAGATGAAAATTTCAAAACCTCCCGCGATAAAGTTTATGCGGGCGGTGATATAGTAAACGGCGGAACTACAGTGGTTCAGGCGGCCGGAGAAGGTCGTAAAGCCGCAGAAGCAATTCTTAAAACATTGGTGTAGGAGGAAATTTTAATGAGTAAAAAAGTAGCATTGGTCACAGGTGCGGCCAGAGGAATCGGAAACGGCATAGCACTTAAGCTTGCTAAGGATGGATATTCAATTGCGATTATGGATGTTCTTAAACAAGAAGACGTTGCTGAGAATATAACACCTATTAAAGAAGCAGGTGCAGAAGTCCTTTATATTCGCGGTGATATTACTAACGCAGACAGCAGAACTTTAGTAGTTGAAGAAACAATTGCAAAATTCAGAAGAATTGATGTTTTAGTCAATAATGCAGGGGTTGCTCCAAGAGTAAGAGCTGACATACTAGAAATGACTGAAGAAAGCTATGATTTTGTTACAGGTATAAACCTTAAAGGCACATTGTTCCTAACGCAGGCAGTAGCAAATACAATGATTTCACTTATTGGGAAAATAGATGATTACAGTCCTAAGATTGTAAACATTGCTTCTATGTCTTCATATGTTTCTTCTGTATCAAGAGGAGAATATTGTATTTCCAAAGCCGGTGTCAGTATGGTTACCAAATTATTTGCAGACAGACTTGCAGAATATGGTATCAATGTCTATGAAATACGTCCGGGTATTATTCTTACGCCGATGACTGAAGTTGTTAAAGATAAATACGACAAACTTATCGATGAAGGACTTACTCCTATTAAAAGATGGGGTTACCCTGAAGATATCGCCAATGCTGTTTCAGCATTTTGCTCAGGTCTGTTCTCATTCTCCACAGGAGAAATTGTGAATGTTGACGGCGGTTTTCACATACAGAGACTGTAGGAGGAAAGAATGAATAAAGATATAGTAAAAATCAATGATATAGATTTTGATGTATACAGTATGAATACAATCGTACTGGGTACGGGTGCTGCTGGATACAATGCTGCGGATTCCCTTTATGACTTGGGTCAAAAAGATATTTCAATCATTACAGAAGGCATCAATATGGGAACCTCAAGAAACACCGGTTCCGACAAACAGACATATTATAAACTGACACTTTCAGGCAATACTCCTGATTCAGTTTTTGAAATGGCAAGCACACTTTTCAAAGGCGGAAGCATGCACGGTGACATCGCATTGGTAGAAGCTGCACTTAGTGCAAAAGGTTTCTATAAGCTTGCATCAATCGGCGTTCCATTCCCACATAATAAATATGGGGAATATATTGGATACAAAACCGACCATGACCCAAGAGAACGAGCTACTTCAGCCGGTCCTCTTACTTCAAAATTCATGACAGAAAAGCTGGAAGTACAAATTAAGAAAAAGGGTATAAATATTTTTGATGGCTTTGTTGTCATAGCTGTTCTAAAACAGGGTGAAAATGCTGTTGGACTTCTTGCTATTGATACGAAGAATCAGGGCAAACCGAATAAAGGATTTACTTTATTTAACTGTACCAATGTTGTGTTCGCGACTGGCGGACCTGCAGGTATTTACTATACAAGTGTATATCCTGTAAGTCATCTTGGAAGTTCCGGTATTGCTTTTGAAGCCGGTGCTGAAGGAATCAATCTTACAGAATCTCAGTATGGAATTGCTTCAACTAAATTCAGATGGAATCTTTCAGGTACATATCAGCAGGTAATGCCAAGATATATATCTACTGATGCTGATGGAAATGATGAAAAAGAATTTCTTGATGAATATTTTGATGACAAAGGGAAAATGCTTGATGCAATCTTCCTAAAAGGATATCAGTGGCCATTTGATCCACGGAAAATTGAGAACTTCGGTTCTTCAATTGTAGATATTCTTGTTTATAATGAAACACAGATAAAAGGTCGCAGAGTTTTCATGGACTTTATGAGCAATCCTACATGCAGTGTAAAAGACGGAGAATTTGATTTCTCAATGTTGGGCAGCGAAAGTTATGATTATCTTAAAAATTCTAATGCGTTATTTGGATTGCCAATTGAACGTCTAGTTCATATGAATCAGCCGGCAATTGACCTTTACACAAATAATGGAATTGATTTACACACGGAATATCTTGAAATCGCAGTATGTGCACAGCATAACAACGGCGGATTAAAGGGCAACATCTGGTGGGAAAGTAACGTTAAACATTTATTCCCTGTTGGTGAAGTAAACGGAACATTCGGTGTCTATAGACCGGGCGGAAGTGCACTTAATTCAACTCAGGTTGGATCTTTCAGAGCTGCTCAGTTCATCGCTGCCAATTACACTGAGGAACCACTGGCTACAGGTGAATTTTTAAAAGCTGTTGAAGCAACTGTTTCTAAGAATATGACTCGTGCAGAAGCCATTCTTGCTAATGACGGTGAATCAAATATAATCAGTAACAGAGTTGAACTGCAAACCAGAATGACAAAGGCAGGCGCTCATATCAGGTCTCTTGAAGAAGCTGAGAAAGCATTGGCAGAATGTGCTGAAGAACTAGTTGCTTTTGAAGCAAAAACTGTAACAGGTGCAAACTGGGAATTGGTAGAAGCATTCAGGAATAGAGATATCCTCGTTACACAGATTGTTTATCTTAAAGCTATCATCGAGTTCATCAAAAACGGCGGGCGCTCAAGAGGATCTTATTTAGTTAGTGATGAAAGCGGTATTCTACCTCTTGAAAAACTTTCTGAAGATTTTAAATTCACTCTGGATAATGGTGATCTTTTACAAAAGGCATGTGTTGTTAGTGTTGATATTAAAAATGCGAAACCAGACTTTAGTGTTGTTTGGGAAGACATCCGTCCTATACCTTCAGGTGAAAGCTGGTTCGAAAATGTTTGGGCAGCATACAGGAACGACGAAATTATAAAATAAATCTGTTGGGCTGATTTCGACCAATCGTTTGACACATATTAATAAGTAAACGCCGGATTGACTACTATCAACCGGCGTTTTTATTAGCAATCATGTGTCAGACTTGCTTTGCCTACTTCGGAATTTTGACTCAGTCACGTATTTTCATACGTTTTACTCGTCAAAATCTTTGCAGGATTTGCATTGAATGAAATCATTACTGTCAGATCTGTATTAATAATTTATTTATAAAATCACATCAAGACCGTCTTCGGATGTTCTTTTTTTATGCTAAAATGGAAAAACAACGGAGGGATGATTTTCCTAAAGCGGAACGATAGCGGAGGGATGATGTTCCAAAGGAGGGGTTTATGGGGTTTTCATTAGTATGGAATAACAGTATTAAATGGGTTGATGGTGTTGTAATTATTGATTTCAATATTAGTCCGAATGTGAGAAGAGAACCTGAAAGTTTTCCTGGTTTGCCTGATAGTCTGGAAATTATGGTTTACAGAAAAGAAGCAACCGGATTCTTTTATAACAAGATGCGGAGTGAGTATTTTGAAACTGAGGATTTCTCAAAGGCACAGCTAGTATTTGAGGGAAAACCGGAACGTAAATCTGAAAATATGTTTAGATGGACAGACAGCAATATTGTTAAGAATAAAGTCTATACATATTGGATTACAACTAAAATGAATGACAAACCCGTTTCGCCTATGGCAGTCAGAGCCGTTGATAATGATGTTATTTGGACTCATGAGAAGACACTTTTTGAAGCTAAAAGAATCGCTGACACATATAAAGGTGTAATATATAAAAATTATGGCTATTCAGTAAAAGGCAGAGATATGGTGACCTTGAAAAAGGGCAATATGGATCAGGCAGTGGTTATTATAGGTGGAGTTCATGCTGCAGAGGCGGGTCAGTTTACAGCACTTGATGTAATGGAAAGCTTATTAAAGACTAAAGATGAAAGTTTTTTTGAAAAAGTTGGAATAGCTGTAATGCCTTCTGCAAATCCTGATGAAGCCGATAGAATGGCCGCTGGATACACTTCATATTTGCGAGTAAATGCAGCAGGTGTTGATCTTAATAGGAATTTCCCAGCAGATTGGGAAATTGTAAATAAGATGTATGGGCTTAGTACTGATGATCCGGAATCATTGACATACAGAGGCCCAAGGCCTGCATCTGAACCTGAAACACAGGCGATAATAAAATTCATAGAATCTCTTACTCCAATCTCATTATTCTCTTTGCATTGTTATCCCGGAGGAATAACATATGATCAGTTCTTTGGCCCCGGAGTTGGTGCAGAAGATGAAGCATATGTAAAAAAGTGCAAAGAACTTGCGATTCCATATAGTGATAAATTCAGAAAAGGAGAATATCCCGGGCAGTTATTTCTGGCATATGGAACAACTCCCGGAAGTCTACCCGTTTGGATGTATAGAAATTACCATGTACCTGCTTTTGATATGGAAGCATGGGATTATTTTGTCAGAAAACATGAAACTGCATTGCAGGCATGTGAATTCGGTGCAGATGTAGAGTTAATGAAAGAATTATCTGGCAGACACTATAGGGGTATGGCTAATTATCTTGATGCATTTTTAAACTCAAAGGAAAAATAATTATGAGAGCTATTGATATAAACTGTGATATGGGTGAAAACTGTGGTGATGACAGTGCTGTTATGAAATTCATAAGCAGTGCAAACATAGCCTGCGGTGGTCATGCCGGCGACTGTGAATCTATTAAAAGAACAGTTTTATTGGCAAATCAACACAATGTAAGAACTGGTGCCCATCCGGGTTATCTTGATAAAGAAAATTTCGGACGCATTGAAACAGGTTTGGATGAGGTTCAAGTCTGTGATGAAGTTTTAACACAGATATTTAGATTCGAAAAAGTCGCAAATTCCCAAGGTTGCAAGTTAAGTCACATCAAACTTCACGGTGCTTTATATAACCGAGCAGCAGGAGATTATAGTCTGATGTATTTACTGACACATAAAATTAACGTAGAATTTGGTAATGTACCATTTTATACTCTGGCAAATTCGATATCTGAAAAAGCAATTGCTGATGCAGGAGGCGTTTTTTTAAAAGAAGGATTTGCTGATAGAGCTTATGATGATGAGGGGAAACTGGTTCCAAGAAATAACGTCGGAGCAGTTCTTCATGATTCTAAATACATTGCAGGCAGAGTGCTCGAATTATTAAAAACAAGAAAGATAAAAACTATTAAAGGAAACACAATAAATCTAGATATTGATACTATCTGTGTACATGGTGACACTCCGGGTTCTGTTCATATAGCCCGAATGGTTAATAACATACTAAAAGATAATCAATTTAAAATAGGGAGTTATAATGCGCTTTAAAGTTCATCAACCGGCAGAAAATTATATTTTGCTGGATTTTGGCAATAAAATCAATGAAGGAATTAATAAATACGTAATTGCTCTTGCTTCATACATAAAGCATGAAGCAGTACTTGAAGTTATACCTGCATATTCCAGTATTTTAGTGGAGTTTGATGAATCTAAAATAAGTTCAGAAAAATTGTATAGGTATATAAAGCACTTGAAGCCTGATGTTGTCAAAGAACAAGGTAAAACTCATATAGTACCGGTTATCTATGGAGGAGTGTTTGGCCCGGATCTAAAACATGTTGCAATTACAAACAATCTGACTGAAGAAGAAGTTATAAAAATTCACAGTTCAAATTCATATAGAGTATATATGCTTGGATTTATGCCGGGATTTTGCTATCTGGGGGGATTGAATCCGTTAATTGCCTGTGAAAGAAAAATAGAACCTCGTTTAAAAATTTCAAAAGGATCTGTTGGGATTGCAGGTCAGCAAACAGGTATTTATCCATCAAAAAGCCCGGGCGGATGGCAAATTATTGGTAAAACAGAATTTGAATTGTATCGTCCAAAAAGCGAAGAAATTTTTCCTATAAATGCAGGAGATGTTATCATTTTCAAACCCATAGTAAACGGGAGGGAATTATGATAAAGATAATTTCTTCTGGTATTTATTCATCAATACAGGATTTGGGCCGAAGAGGTTATAGAAAATTCGGTATGCCCTTATCAGGTGCAATGGATGTATATGCTTTGAAGGTGGTAAATATTCTTCTAGAAAATGATATTGGTGAGGCTGCTATAGAAATAACCGGCTCTGGTTTTTCCTGTGAATTTACTGAAGATACTGATATATGTATAACAGGAGCTGATCTTGGGGCACTCCTGCAAAACCGTGATTTGAAAATAAAAATCGGAGTTCCAATATTTCTAAAAAAAGATGACATTCTAAATTTCTCTAAAATAGTAAAGGGACTTCGTTCATATCTTCAGATTAAAGGTGGATTTAAAAGAGAATTGATAATGGGTAGTAAGTCTATGTTAAAGGGAGAAAGACTAATATCCGGTGAAATAATTAAAATAGGTAAAAAGGTCGAAAGTGAAGTTAAAGGAAACTTTAATTTTGATTATATAAAAGAAGATGGATGTTATGAAATACGGGTTAAAAAGGGTCCGGATTTTGCTTTATTCCCAAGAAAATATATAAAATCACTTTTAGCACAAAGTTTTTTAGTCAGTCCTTATCTTGACCGAATGGGAATACGCATTCATTCAAAGAATAAAGTAGTGCCAATAGAAAGAAATATAATTACAAAACCAGTATTTCCAGGTTGCATACAAATACCTGGTAATGGTAATCCTATAATAATAATGAATGATGGGCAGACTACGGGAGGATATCCTGTATGGGCTGTCATAGTAAAAGATGACCTGAAGATAGCGGGACAGTTGAAAAGCGGCGATAAAGTTAAATTTTTTCATGTATAAAGCATTATCATCTGATATAATTTAGATTGTTGAAATGGGGGATTAGGTATGAGTGAAAAACTACTAATGGAAGTTAATGACAACGTAGAGTTGTATCTATATGAAGGAATATTAAAACAGAATAAAATACCATATATCATCAAGAGACCTAATGTTCGTGGATATATGAAAATCATTGCAGGAGAATCCCATGCAGTTCCTGCTGAAATTTATGTGCCTGAAGAATCATTCGATAGTGCTCTTGAGCTAACTGAGGTAATCCGTTCAGAAAAAAGCCAGGCACCTGACAGCAAAGAAAATCCAGGATACAAAAAAAGAAAGTTATTTGCATGGGTAATTATTGGCATGTTCGGTTTGATGGTACTGGTATATATAATTGTAGAACTTTTAGGTAACAAATGATGGGAGAAAACATGAATATTATAGATTGGGCTCAAGTACGGGAGAAAATCAATAAATTTGAATGGGCGGCAGAGTTATACGAATCCATGAAATCAAGTACTGATACGTTTATCCAAACTTATCAGGATGATCCGGACAGAACAGCAGGGTGGGGTCATAATTATCACTGTGATGATTGTGCTGGACGACTTAAGTTTGATGTAACATCTCCTAATGAGCACGTTTGTACAGTCTGTGGAAAAATTAATACTGGATCAAAAAAAGATAATGCATGGACTGCGTCTTATCGTGGCAATGCACTTGGTACATGCTATAAAGCAGGTGTCCTTTACCAACTAGATGGTAAAGAAAAATATCCCAAATTTATTGCTAAGGTAATGGATTTCTTTTCTGATAACTATGAAAATTTCACAGTAGAATCTCCGGCAAAACGTTTTGAAGGAAAACTTACAGGCATTAATCTTTCAGATGCAGTAGGACTAATTCAGGGAATCTTTGGCATGGATATGGCTAAAGATGCTTTTACTGAAGAACAGCTAAATAAATGGCATGATAAACTATTTATTCCACAGGCTGATATGTATGACCAATATTCTAATAAAATTTATAATATTCCGGCATGGATGAAAGCCGCAGAGGGAATTATAGGACTCTTCTTCAATGATGAGAAAATTATAAACAGTGCTTTTTATTCACGATTTGGTATTATGGATCAAATGAGGCGTGGTGTTACTGAAGAAGGTATGTGGTTTGAGTATTCACCACATTATCATTTCTACTGTGCTCATCCAGTTACATTTTTAGTGTATTTTGCTAAAAAGTATAATCTTGAAATCCCTGATGCTGATGAGTTATATAAATACCTTGATGACCTTTATATGTTTCCTATCAAAAACATGTTCAGCAATGGCAATTTACCTAACCCTGGTGATGGCTGGCCGGCAATACAGGTTACAAAGTATAAACAACAGTTTGAATATGCAGCTGCAATTCTTGATAATGACTATATCAGGCAAGTTCTTGGAACTGTATATGATGATGGTGCTCCCTCAATTCCGGAGAGATTGCTTTTTAATCCAGGATATGAAAATAAGGGGCTTCCTCAGTTTGGGTCTCAAAATAACCCCGATTCATATAGTGCTATATTAAAGAATGGAATTTCTGAAGTTTTCTTAAAAACAGGTATTAAGACTATTAGCCATGCACATCCTGATGTAATGACAATGGAATTGTGTTTTTATGGTGATGTTGTGTCTGAAGATTTGGGGTCTAACGGGTACAGTACCAAGATATTCCGAGAATGGCAACATAAGACTCTTTCTCACAATACTGTAATATTAGATAAAATGGATCAAAAGTATGAACCGGTAGGTGAAGGAATATGGCCGGAAGGTATTGTGGAGTATTATGATGAAAATCGAATAAGAGCAAAAAGTAAAAATGTTTATGAATGCTGCGATTATACAAGAGATATTCGAATAGACGGACCGGTTGTCTATGATGAATTTACTGTAAAAGGTGTTGAAGAATATAACATTGAATGGCTGTTCTACTGTAAAGGAGAATTAAAGTGTAACTATGACACTGTTACAGTTGACAGTTTGGGTACAGATGAAGGATACCAGCATCTTTTTGATATAAGAAAATTTGATGGCTCTAAAAACTGGACAGTTGAATTTGAACTCGAAGATAAAACTGTTGTACTGGATATGGAGGGAGCTGTGAATACAGAAGTATTCTTAGTTAACAGCTATACGACAGATTTCAACAGCACCCGTCCCGGAGTTATTGTAAGAAGAAAAGGAACGGGTAGCTTATTCAAAGCAAAATATACATGTAATAAGAAAGGCAGTTAGAATGAGTCTGAATGCAAAATGGATATGGGGCAGCGGCATCGCCGATAAGGAAAATACGGCAGTTTGCTTTCGCAGAAACTTTACTGTGGATAAATATGAAAATACGATTATAAAAATCAGTGCCGATACGAGGTATGTGCTTTATATTAATGGCAGAGAAATCGGTCGCGGCCCGATACGCTCAACAATAGACAGATGGTTTTATGATGAATATGATATCAGCGGAGATGTTATTGAGGGCGAAAACTTATTAGCCGTTAGAGTGTGGGATTATGGATGTTCAACTTACCAAACAATTGCAAATAAAGGTGGTTTGGTTTTTTTAATTGAGAATAACGGAAAAGCAATATGTAAATCTGACGAGAGCTGTTTTTGCTCCCGCGATTTAGGATTGTTATCAAAAACTGTTAAAAGAAATGTAAACCTGGGATTTATGGAATATTATGACGCCGGAAAGTTTTCTTTTGACTGGATGAGCCCTGATTATGATGATTCAAAATGGGAATCGTCAGTTTTAATTACTGATAATTGGGGTGAACTTACGAAACGACCTGTTAAATATATGGATAAAAAACCGGTAAGAGCAGAAACCATTTGTTCAATAAGTGAAACAAAGCCAAAAAGACAAGTAGTATCGCTTAACACCAGAACTACACTATTTCCCGGTCGACGAGATGCAAATGCAACCATTATGACTTCATATGTAGGTGCAACAATAAGAAGCTCCGAAGATTGTACAGGCATCATAAATTTTCCGACCAATAAGTGGAATGGTATGCATGGCGATTACAAAATCGATGGAGTCTTTTATGAAATTGGAAAAGGAGACAGAGAAAAAGCAGTATCATTGAAAAAAGACGAACAACTCTTTTTGATGAAGCTTTCTGCCAAATTTGATGACTTGTTTGTTCATATAGAATATGAGTTTGACTGTGAAATTGAATTTTGCGACTTTTTTACTGTTGGACCTGTTATGGATATACCAAATAAAACTGATGGGTTTTCTAAAATTTATGGTGGTCTTGTAGATTATGATGGATATGGAACAGCTCCTGAGTCGAAAGATGATGTTTTTGATATTGCGGATATTGAATCTCTTAAAAACTGTAAATTTCCTTTTAAATATGTGGACAAAGCATATATATTCAAGAATGATTACATTTATTCTTTAGTGAAAAATATAAAAACAACAAAAAATATTCCTGTGCAGTCCCTGCACAACGGTCTGCTGCATGGAAACAACAGCATTACAAGACTGGGAATTCCCGAAGATGACAGTGATGTAACAATTATTCTGGATTTTAATGATATGTATGTTGGGAATCTTGAATTTTGCCTTAAAGCATCAGAAGGTACTGTTATGGATATTTACTGTTTTGAGAATATGTATGGTGGAGAGATTGACTATACTTTTGGGTTGAATAACTCAATAAGATACATATGTGAAGAAGGTTGGCAGAGATACAGCACTATGACCAGAATGGGTCTTAGGTTTATGATACTGACATTCAGAAATATGACAAAGCCGGTTGACCTAAGAGAAGTTCTTGTTCATCAGGCAAGTTATCCTGTGAGCAGAAATGGCAATTTCAGATGCAATGACTGGCAGCTGAATAAAATATTTGAAATTTCACGTAGGACTAATCTTATGTGTACTGAGGATACATTTGCTGATAGTCCTACTTATGAGCAGGCTTATTGGAGCGGAGACGCCCAGGTAAGTGCAGCGGTAAGTGCATTCTATTTCGGTGAATATGAGTTATTGAAACATTGTATAAATCAAGTTCCATTGGGCAGAAAATATACAGAACTACTTCCTGCTTTAATGCCAACTGACTGGGAGACGGCAATACCGGTATGGACTATGAACTGGATGATATCTGTTGAGCAGTATATGTACTATACAGGTGATCAGGCAGCTGGTTGGGAATTATATGAAGAGATAAAAAAGACTCTTCAATATTACACGAAATTTATAAGAGAAGACGGTGCGTTTTATATATCTGCATGGAATATGATCGACTGGGCTGCTATGGATATTGGGAATGAGGGTGTAGTTACTGTTCAACAGGGTTTGCTTGCACATTGTTTTGCTTTTGCGGCAAAGCTCGCGTCTACACTGGGATTTGAAGAAGATGAATCCTATTTTACTAAAAAAAGCGAAATTCTTTTAAATTATCTAGATACTAAACTATGGATAACTGATAAAAATGCATATATTGACGGATGGTCAGAGAAAAACGGATATTCCAAAACAATAAGTGTGCAAACTCACACAATTCTGGAACTATACGGGTTGATTCGAAATGAAGACCGACGGAATTTAGTTCTGGAAAAACTTTTAGGTAACAGCAGTGACTGGCTGCAGCCTGGTTCTCCTTTTATGCTTTTCTACTTATTTGAAGTTCGTCATAGCTATGGATATGACCAGAATATTATTAACGATATACGCAAAAGATGGGGAATGATGCTCAGATATGATTCTTCAACCTGCTGGGAAGTTTTCCCCGGATTTTATGAAAATGCTCGAACAAGAAGTTATTGCCATTCGTGGTCTTCAGCACCGGGTTACATTTTTATAAAGTATCTTCTTGGTCTAACGCCATCCGGAAACGGTTTTAAGGAAATGACTCTTAAAATCCCGGAAACTGATTTAAAGTGGTGTGAAGGTAGCATTCCAACACCTTTTGGTAAAATTGATGTATGGTGGTCTATGGAAAATGGAAATAAGCAGTTCCGGGCAATTGTACCTGAAGAAATCAGGATAACCGACTGTACAGATGGAAGCTGGAAAATTACTATTGAAAGGATTTAAATGATTAACCTTTATGAAAAACACTTTGATATTGAAGTAAGTCACTGTGATTGTTTTGGGTGGTTAAAAGCTTCGGAGTTATTTAAATTCATGCAGGAATGTGCTATGACACACGCTGAAGATATGGGCGTAGGTATGGAGGAAATGCATAAAAAAAATTCTACTTTTGTTCTTTCAAAAATGAAAATAAATATTTTTTCTATGCCTTCATTTGGAGAAAGTATCTTTATAAAAACTTATCCTATAGGAATGGATAGACTATTTTATTTAAGAGGATTTGAAATTTTCGTCAATGGGAATAAGACTGCCGAAGCGATATCGTTGTGGCTTGTAATCAATCTTGAAACCAGACGACCTGTACGCGAAAGGGCTATTAGTGAAGATTTTCCATATTTTAAAGATGGAAATGTTATTATGGAAAGACTTGAAAAACCAAGAGTGCCTGAAAATGCACCTGAATTATTGAATAGAACAGTAGGGTATTCAGATGTTGATATTATTGGGCATGCAAACAATACTTGTTATATTGCATGGGTATGTGATTGCTTAGGCTCGGAATTTTTTAAAGATAATCCTAAATATTCTATTATTATTAACTATTCATCTGAACTCTCTGAAGGTGAATGTGTTAGAATTATTGGTGAAGATATGACGTACAGTGGTTATAATGAATCCGGCAGAGAATCTTTTTCTGCCAAGTTAGAAAGGCTTTAATATGTATAATGTAAAAACTTATAACAAAATTTCAGAAAAAGGGATGGGACTATTTAATCCGGAAACTTATTCTGTATCACCAGATAATGAATCACCTGAGGCTATAATTTTAAGAAGTTATAAACTTGAGGAAGATTCAATCAATAATAACATCTGTTGTATTGCAAGAGCGGGTGCAGGAGTTAATAATATCCCAGTTCAGGCATGTTCTGAAAATGGGATAGTGGTTTTTAATACACCTGGAGCTAATGCTAATGCGGTTAAAGAACTGGTAATTTGCGGACTATTTCTGGCGTCAAGGGATATTGCCGGAGCTCTTGCTTTTTCAGCAACTCTAGATAAAGAGGGCGATGTCGGAAAAACTGTTGAAGGAAATAAATCGAAATTTAAAGGGCCGGAGATAAAAGGTAAATCATTAGGCGTTATCGGATTAGGTGCAATTGGCGTAATGGTTGCAAATGCTGCTCGTGAGCTGGGTATGGAAGTGCATGGATATGACCCGTTTATATCTATTGACCATGCGTGGGGATTAAACAGAGAAGTCCGCAAAGCTAATGGGCCTGAAGAGATTTACAAAGAATGTGATTACATTACAATACATGTGCCTCTTTTAACTACAACAAAAGGACTTATAAATTCAGAAGCTGTATCTTTGATGAAAGAAGGGGCGCGGTTATTGAATTTCTCCAGGGGCGGACTTGTGGATGAAGATGCAGTTTTGGCCGGAATAGAAGCAGGTAAGATTGCCAGATACATAACTGATTTTCCAGATGCCCGTTTGCTTGGGAATCCTAAGGTTGTATGTATTCCTCATCTTGGAGCTTCTACATATGAATCTGAGATTAATTGTGCCGTTATGGCTGTTAATCAAGTGAAAGATTATCTTGAAAGTGGGAATATAGTAAATTCTGTGAATTTCCCCGGATGCACTATGGTACCGGGTTCACCGACAAGGATATGTATTATTCATAGAAATGTTCCGAAAATGTTAAGCCAAATATCAGCAATACTTGCACAGGATCATATTAATATTGATAACATCATAAATAAAGGTCGCGAAGGTTATGCGTATACAATGGTTGATACAGACTCTGATATTGATGATAAAGTCAAATCTGATTTAAATTCAATTGATGGTGTAATTAAAGCCAGAGTGATTGAATTCTAATTATATAGATTGAAACCAGTGAGTGACTCCATGGTTCTGCGATATGAATCTTTAGCCTGCTCATCAGCATAGGGGACATCGTGAACAATTAAATCAGTATCTACAACCGGGATTATCTCATAATGGATCCCGGTTTCATTTGTGTATTTATATGGCCAGGTGGGAATTGGAACTACACTTTCAATATGCGGAATCCCTTCGGAATCTAAAACAAAATTAAGTTTTATCATAACTCCATCTTCAGTGTAAATAGCATTTGTGCGATTATCCTGTCTTATGAAATTGGAAATATAGTTACCCATAGAGTAAATAATATATTTTGGTTCACCGTCTTTTAGGTAGATTTCATCAGGCCTGACCACATGAGGATGTGTTCCGAGTATTACATCAGCGCCTGCTTCAATAAGTGCGTGGGCATATTCAGGCTGCCATTCCTCAGTGCCTCGGGTGTATTCATTTCCCCAGTGAAGATACACAATTACAAGTTCAGAGTGAGATGATGCATTTCCAATATCGCTGATTATCGATTCTTTATTCATCTGATTAATCATATAGTACTTATCATCAGGGAGAAGCGGAAGATTTCCGTTTAAATGCTGGGTATATGCGAGGATGCTTACAGATTTGTCTTTTATCTCAGTTGTAAGATAGTTGACGTCCGGTTCAGCGTATGAACCGGTTGTAAGTATGTCACGGGAATGAATTTCATCAAGTGTTTTTAGGATGCCGATTTCACCTCTGTCCAAAGAATGGTTGTTGGCAGTAACTAAAACATCAAATCCGGCATATTTAAGTCCGTCTAAAATTGCTGCAGGGGTATTGAATCGAGGATAGCTTGTGTAGTTAGATGAACTACCTGCAGTTACAGTTTCAAGATTGCATATTGCTAGATCAGCTTCTTCAACAATTGATTTTACATGTATATAATTTTCTATAAAAGAGTATTCGCCAGTGGATGGGTTGAATGCAGATTTTAAATTATCTCCATGAGCCATTACATCGCCTGCAGCTAAAATTGAAAACCGGACTGGAACCGGCTGTGGTTTCTCAGTTGGGGTTGTAGACGGTTCAGGAGCTTGTGTCGGATTTGCTGTACTGAGAACAGGCGAAAGAGTTGGCGCTTCTGTTGGGATTTGGGTATGTTCGGTGATTTCATTCAGTGAAGAATTTATTAAGCAAGAGGCTAAAAGCAATATTAAAAGTATAAATATTATGGATAAAACCATGCGTTTTAAAGTCATAACTGAATTATAGCACACAATAATCATTGCGATAATGACAAAAATTATATAAAAACAGGGCAAATTGCGTTGTAAATTTAGGAAATTAAGCAAATACCTTAAATATATTAAGATAATTAATAAAAATATTAAGAATATTAAGAATTATGCTTGACATAGTTAAATGTCAGAGTTATAATGCCAATATAACAAAGAGGAGGAAAACAATGGCAACATATAAAGCACCAGGAAAATGTCCCGTATGCCAAGGAGAATTTGCAATTACAAAGCTTACCTGCAGCACATGCGGCAGCGAACTGTCCGGTTACTATGAAGGATGTAAGTTTTGTTCACTGTCAGACGCTGATAGGTATTTCATTGAAATTTTTATAAAGAACAGAGGGAGTATTAAGGAAGTTGAAAAAGAAATGGGTATTTCATATCCCACTGTCAGAGGTAAATTGGATGACGTTATAAGAGCAATGGGGTATATGCCGACTGAACCGGTTCCGGAAATTGATAATTCGGACATACTTAAGAAGCTTGAAGATGGCGAGATAACACCCAAGGAAGCAACTAGCTTAATTAAAGAAAGGAAATCAGGTAAATAAAATGGATGAAAAACAGAAAATTTTAAAAATGGTTGAAGATGGAAAAATTACAGCACAAGATGCTATTGAATTACTAGATGCATTAGGGCAGGATGATAAAGCAGTACCGCCAAATCCACCAAAAGCTACAAAAGTCCCAGGGAAGAAAAAAATGTTCAGGATCAGAATAGATGCAGGCGGAAGCAATGGCGAAGGCAAAGCCAAAGTTAATGTGAATATCCCTATAAGCGTTGCAAAGAAACTGACAAGTCTTACAAAGGTAATTCCGGATTCTGCAAAATCAGAGATGGAAAAAGAAGGATTCAACATTGATGAGTTGAATTTAAAAGAATTACTTGAAGCCATTGAAAGCGGTGAAATGGATGAGGAAATTGTTGATATTGATGCATCAAGTGAAGAAGGCGGAGCAAAGGTAAAAATCTATGTTGACTAAAGGCCACTTTCTGATTATTCACTTTAGGATAAAGAGGTTCAGGTTATGGCTGCCTCTTCCATTGTATATTCTGCAGGAACTTTTATGGCAAATTGTGGAATTAACAGATCTGGTGGGAACTTTTGGAAACAAAGAACTTCGGGAAATGAAAAAGGAGATGCCCACTATATTGGTTGCACTAGATAGTATAGGTGAAGGCGGACAGTATGACCTTGTAGATATTGATGTTGATGGCGGAGATGGCGACAGGGTTAAGATAGTAATAAAGGTAAGGTAATAAAAATGGGAAGACTAATTTTAAGAACAGGAATATATTTTGCGATTATAGTAATATTTGCATTGCTGTTTAAAAAAGTATCAGGAGCTATTGGATTATTACTCCTTGGAGCTTTTGTACTGGCACTGTTTAACACATTGATAAGACCGGTATTTACGATTCTAGCACTTCCGGCAAACTTGTTTACACTAGGGCTGGCAAGCGTATTTGTAAATATGCTTACAATAACTATTAGTGATGCAATTGTAGGCGGAATAGCTATAGAGGGATTTTGGATTAATATGTTGATGGCAGTAGTGGTAATGCTTGCAGATTCTATAATCAGAAAAGGTAGAAAAGAAATGTTAATTAAAAGAGCATATGGTGTTTGATATCTATGCGATGGGTAAGATAGAGAGGTAGGGAGATGAAAAAAATGCGTAATAATAAATTTAAAGTTGGCTCGCTTTTCTGGGCAAGTGTTCCGGGGAAGAAGAATAAGGGGTTTATTGAAAGCAGCGCTAAAGATTTTCTAATTAATGACAGATATATAAAGTAATTGGTATCCCTTAAAAATTGGTTTATATCCGACGGTTCACTGTTCACCAACAGATACTGTCGGATTTTTATTTCCAAAAAGCATTTATCCCAAACTCATCACCCATTCACATGAGATTTGGAACATCATCCCTCCGCAAATGTTCCAAATTGGAACACCATCCCTCCGTTATAGTTCCATTTAGAAAAATTAGAAGAGTATTCTCTACTATGCGATTGCCCGAAGGTTAGGGATGTGTTATAATTTCGCAATAAAGGCTAAGAAAAAGAAAAGTAATTTCCGGGAAACGGTCAGAGAGAAGCGTCGTGGCTGAAAGCGCTTTACGGGATAACGGGAGTGAAGTTCGCTTTGGAGCCGCCTTCTGAAGGGTTTGCCTTGTAGGAAGCGCCGGATGGAACCGTTAAGAATCCATGCATTTTAGATGCGATAAGTGTTCGTTTTAACGAAAAATCGGGTGGTACCGCGGAGCAAGTCTTCGTCCCTTAGGATGAGGGCTTTTATATTGTCCGGTTTTAATTGCTAAGTAACGGATGTATAATAAAATAGTACGATATATAATCGAAAGGGGTTTCGAAAATGAAACAGAAGTTGAAAGAAATTCTGGAAAAAGCCGGAAATGAAATCAGCGCTATTAAAGACAAAAAAATGCTTGAAGATGCCAGGGTAAGATATCTTGGTAAAAAAGGTATGCTGACAGAAGTTATGCGTGGAATGGGCAAGCTAACTAAAGAAGAGCGTCCTAATATGGGTAAACTTGCAAATGAGGTCAGAGAGAAGATAGATGTACTTCTTGGTGCAATAGCAGAAAAAGTTGAAAAAGAAGCGCTTTCAATTAAACTGCAGCAGGAAAAAATTGATGTAACTATTCCAGGTAACCGAAGGGGAATTGGTAAAAAGCATCCTCTTACACAAGCGATTGAGGAGATGGAAGAGATTTTTATCGGCCTTGGTTATGATATAGCTGAAGGTCCTGAAATTGAAACTGTATACAATAATTTTGATGCGCTTAATACTGAAGAGAATCATCCTTCAAGAGATGAACAAGATACATTCTATATAACAGACAATATTCTGTTAAGAACACAGACATCACCGGTTCAGATCAGGGTTATGAAAAATTCTGAACCACCGATAAAAATAATCTGTCCCGGCAGAGTATACAGAGCAGATACAGTTGATGCTACTCATTCACCGGTTTTCCATCAGATAGAAGGCCTCGTTATAGATAAGGGGGTCACAATGGGTGACTTGATTGGAACGTTGAAACTGTTTGCTAAAAATCTATTTGGAGAGAATACTAAAATTCGTCTTAGACCACATCATTTCCCTTTTACTGAGCCAAGTGCTGAGGTTGATGTGTCATGTTGGGTATGTAATGGAAAAGGATGCCGTGTTTGTAAAGGCGAAGGTTGGATAGAGATACTGGGTGCAGGAATGGTACATCCTAATGTAATGAAAGCCTGCGGAATTGACCCCGAAGTTTACACCGGATTTGCCTTTGGCATGGGTGTGGAAAGAGCAGCCATGGGCAGACATAGTATTAGTGATTTAAGGCTGCTGTTTGAAAACGATCTTCGTTTTCTAGAACAGTTTTAGGAGGTGTGTAATGAAAGTATCATATAGTTGGATTAAAGAATATACAAAAATAGATGCCAGCATCAAAGAATTCTGCGATGCTATGACTATGTCAGGTTCAAAAGTTGAAGGCTGGGCAGTTCTTGGAGCTGATATAAAAAATGTTGTAACCGGAAAAGTTGTTGAAATCACAAAGCATCCCGATGCAGACAAGCTTGTTGTGACCAAAATTGATATCGGAAGTGAAACAATTCAAGTAGTAACCGGTGCAAAAAACCTAAGTGAAGGTGATTGTGTTCCGGTAGCGCTTCATGGTTCATCACTTCCAGGTGGATTAAAAATTAAAAAAGGTAAATTAAGAGGTGTTGTTTCAGAAGGTATGTTGTGCTCAATCGCAGAATTGAATGTAACAGTAAACGATTATCCCAATGCTATTGAAGATGGAATAATGGTTTTAGATGGAGAAGTTGAGTTGGGTCTGGACATAACAAAAGTGCTTGGGCTTGATGAAGATATTGTAGAATTTGAAATAACTTCTAACAGACCGGATTGTTTTTCAGTTATCGGTCTTGCCCGTGAAGCAGCAGCCACATTTAAAAAAGATTTTGCAGTTAAAGAAACTATGCCAAAAGAAGCAGCAGCAGGGGATATTAACGAAATGATTACCATAGAAGTTAAAGATTTTGAGCTTTGCCCCAGATATACTGCTCGTGTAATAACAGATGTGGTTATAGAAACATCTCCTGAATGGCTGAGACAGCGTCTGCGTGATGCTGGAGTCAGACCTATAAATAATATCGTGGATATTACGAACTACGTTATGCTTGAGTATGGACAGCCTATGCATGCTTTTGACCTTGATAATATTTCGGGTAAAAAAATCATTGTAAGAAGTGCCGAAGCCGGTGAAATGCTTGATACCCTAGATGATAAGCCCAGAAAGCTAGATCCTTCCATGTTGGTTATTGCTGATGAAAATAAGCCGGTTGCGGTTGCAGGCGTTATGGGCGGAGCAGAAAGTGAAGTTACTGACACCACAAAAACTATATTGTTTGAATCTGCAACATTCAAAGCAACAAGCGTTCGCCTGACAGCAAAAAAACTTGTTATGAGAACAGAGTCCTCAGGACGTTTTGAAAAGGGACTTGATTATAATAATACTCTGCCGGCAATTAACAGAGCTTGTGAACTTGTTGAAGAACTGGGTGCAGGTAAGGTAGTGAAGGGCGTTGTTGATGTTTGGGCAGATGCTCCTTTAGCAAAAACTATAGAGTTAAGGGTTGACCGGATAAATACATTCCTCGGAACATATATTTCCCGCAATGAAATGTTAGACATTTTTGCGCCTCTTGAAATAAGTGTTGAAGGGGACATGGTAACTGCACCATCATTCAGACCTGATTTGCTTTGTGAAGCTGATTTGGCTGAGGAAGTTGCACGTTTCTATGGATACAATAATATAAAAGCTACAATGCTGGCCGGTGAAGAAACCACCCAGGGCAAAAGGTCATATAAGCAGCGTCTTCGGGATATTGTTGAAGGTGTCTGTCTATCATCTGGAATGTATGAGATTTACACGTATTCATTCACAAGTCCAGGTATTTTTGACAGACTTGGTCTTACGAAAAATGATGTTTTGAGAAAAACTGTAAAAATCAGGAATCCCCTTGGAGAAGATTACAGTGTTATGAGAACTACCACATTTCCTGAAATGATGAAAGTCATTGCTCATAACAGGAACAGAAATATTGAAAAGGGCGCTTTCTATGAGATGGGAGTAACTTACCACCCTGTAGAGGGAAGTGATCTTCCGAAGGAAAAACCTGTACTGTCACTTGGAATGTTCAACAGCGGTGGATTCTTTGATTTAAAAGGTATTATGGAAGAAATAACTGACACTTTAGGTATGTCTGGTATTGAATATGTACCTATTACAGACAATCCGATTTTCCATCCCGGTCGCTGTGCATCATTATTGAAAGATGGTATGGAAATTGGCCTGTTAGGACAGGTAAATCCAAATATATGTAAGGAATTTGAAGTGCCTGAAGAAACTGTCATGGGGACAATTTATGTAAACAGACTGTATGAAATGGCTGATTTTGAGAGGAAATACACAGAATTACCCAAGTATCCTGCAGTGACAAGGGATATAGCAATATTAGTTGATGACGATGTAACCTCAGGTAACATAATTAATCTTATAAACGAGAGTGTCGGTGCATACCTTGAGAAGGTGAACTTCTTTGATGTATATAAAGGAGCACAGACCGGAGAAGGTAAAAAGAGTCTTGCATTCTCTATGGTTTACAGGTCTTCAGAAAAAACACTGACGGAGGAAGAAGTAAGCGCTAGCTTCAATAAAGTTGTTAAAACACTTAGTGAAAAGATTGGTGCAGAACTCAGATAGGTTGGAGGGGTTTATGGAAGAAATTTATAAGAGATTCAGCAGAGACAGATTTGCACAGATGTGCGGCATGGAGATTGAGGAAATAAGTATCGGTTATGGTCGGACCTCTATGAAGGTTGAAGAGCGACATCTAAACGGTATTGATGTATGTCAGGGAGGAGCAATATTTACTCTGGCTGATCTGGCATTTGCCTGTGCATCAAATTCCCACGGACCTGTTGCTGTATCAATTGAGAATTCAATTTCATTTTTGGAAGGTGTCAGAGAAGGGGAGTTTCTGGTTGCAGAAGCCAGGGAAGTATCTCTTCACCGTAGAGTTGCTGTCTATGACATGGAAGTCAAATCCGGAGACAAACTAGTCGCAAAGATGTCCGGTACAGTCTATCGCCGCACATAATATTAGCTCTTACTACTCATAAATATTAATGAAGAAACCACCGGATTTATAAAACATCCGGTGGTTTTTAATTGTTTGGAAAATCATCCCACGGATGATTTGTACATTTCATCCGACGGATGTTATGCTCAAAGTTTACTTAAATTTGATGTAAATGCATTGGTTATTACATTATTGATTCCTTTTTTAAAGGGACCGCGAAATCCAGCATTGGTTGGTGCGTCAAATCCTTCATAACCGCCTTCTTCGATTATCTTGTCATCTGGTATATAGGTTAGTGCTTCATGATATCCTAGGAAGACTATCTCAGCTGGGGAGAAGGCTTGCTGTAGAAGCTGTTTAACTTCATAAACAATCTCTCCACCCATATATAGGATATAAAGAGCGTCAGTTAGTTTAACAATTCCGCAATGGATTGTAGCAAAATCTTCAATATTGTCATAATCCCTGATTACTTTTTCTAATCGTTTTTTCAAATAACCCTGGCCCTTTGTAAGACGTTCTTCGAAAATTGATTTGGGCATAGGATCAACAGGAATATCGATATTAAATTTTATAGAATCAAAAATAGGAATTATTTTTTTGAAAATTCCAGAGAGAATTGTTTTTACAACATAATCTGCAATTGATTTCGAAAATTCATCAAGCTCATCAAAAGAACAAGCTTTGAAACGTCCTTTGTCTGCAGTTACGAGAGGTCGCATATTGCCTGCAGCACCCTGAAGGAAAAATGCAGTAGCTCCGTAGAATTGAGATTCTAAAAGATTGCATACTCTGCCCGGATATTCGGCGGAAAGAAATAAAGTACCGGACAAAGTAACCGGGTGGCATGAGTAGTTAACAAATATAGTGCGAATACTGTTTTGGGTATCTCTAACTACCATTATAACAACTTCATCATCTGTTATTGCGTAATGGTTCGGACGCATTTTAATGCCGGTTTCGGTCTAAAGACGTCTGTTTACATTCCATCTACCTGAAGTTCGGGCTATTTCAAGAGTTCCTTCAAATACATTTAGGAAACATCTATCAATACACATTTTTGCGCGTTCTATAAAAAATGAGTGAAGTGGGGAAGGGTCTTCTTTTTCAGTTGGAGATGTAATTTTTGGGCCTGCATGAGTGTGTGAATAATTAATTATTATATTATCAAATGGTAAGTTGTATTCATCTGATGCATATTTCATAATAGGTTCATTTAGTTCATATATATAGTGACATAGATCGAAAGTTATTATAAGGAGTTTACTGCCTTCATTTTCCATATAAGCAGCTTTAACATATTGGTCATCATGAATGCCTTTGAATTGTTCAGTTCTGTTGGCATAACCTGACATAGTTGTTCTGATATATGGTGTTATAAGTTCCCGTGCCTGTGCAAATTTCATTAAAAAATACCCCCCTAAATGTTCTGTGATAATAATATCAGATGTAGCAGGGAATATGGGAGCAGATTTACTATTTATTTTTACTATTTATTTAGCATTTTTACCTTGAAAATTATTGACAGTGAAATATGGCACGTGTATAATCATTTAGACTGCATAGGGGAGTAGTTCAACTGGCAGAGCAACGGTCTCCAAAACCGTAAGTTGAAGGTTCGAATCCTTTCTCCCCTGCCAAAAGTCCTCATCTTTGATGGGGACTTTATATATATAAAATGAAAGGATTCGAACTTGTCCGAACGTTTTTGCGAAAAAAACGTGGGGCATGCCCAGTGATAAAAGGCATTGGCGAATCCTTTCTCCCCTGCCAAAAGACCTCATCAAAGATGGGGCCTTTTATTATGAGAAAAAGTCGATTTTAATCAATTTATAGTATTGCCAGATTGTTGGCTTTCTCATACTTCTTCCGTCATCTTAGTTTAAAACAATGACATTTACCTAGTACATGTATATAATTTATACATAGGTATTTAAAAATATATGAAGAAGAGGTAAATATGAAAAAGGTTTTAGTCATTATTTTAATAATTGGTCTTATTGGATGTCTATTTTATGGATGTAAAAACAATGAGATTGAAGAAATAGAGCAACAAATTTCTGACGCGCCAACATCCCAAGAACCAATCACTACTCAAACACTGGCTTCTTCCCCAACACCAACAACAACACCTAAACCTACGGCTACTCCAGATTATTCCAATATGCCGGCTAATTTTATTTTACCGGAAGAATTGGATGAATTTGTAGAGGGTACTGGTGGGGGATATGATTTTACAGTTCCATATGACAGTGAAAATTGGTTTCAGGTTGATAATAAAAATATATTTGTTATGAAATTTGAGCATGTAGATTCTAATTTTCCATGGACTGCTACTTCAAGTAATAATGTATCTGTTATAAATACGATACGCAAACCGGACTATGATTATTTAGTTTTGAAATTCATACAATCGAATACAGAAACGGTAGTTGTTTTTGAAGCAATAAATGAAGATGGTATTGTAGGAAGTTCATTGGGTGATGCTCAAGAGGGAATACATTTTGCTGTAGCAATCGGCAAATGAGTAATAATAATAAAGCAAACTTGAGATATAAATCGATTTTACCAGATCATCTCAAGTATGGTTCGAACGTTCAATATTAGTTATGAGTTGAATTTTTGAGCGAAAGCTTTGATTTCATCATAGAGAATTTTTTCCTGGTCTTCCATGATGCCGGCTGCCTTTTTAATCATTGCTTTATTCAAAAAATTCATTTTAGAAACATAAAAGGCTCCGCCGAAGCCGGATGTAGCAACGGCAGTATCAACAAGTTGCTTAGGATAGTACTTTGCAACTAATTCTTCCATGCTTTTTTCAAATTCCATATGACATATAAAAAAGCCTTTTTTCATATCAATCATTGCCGGCAAATTATTAATGCAAAATGCTTCTACAGTTTTATTAAGTTTGCCGATATAGATTGGAGCACCGACAATAATTGCATCATAATCGGAAAGAGTGGGTTTCTTATTTTTAAGATTAATTACATCAACTTCTCCATCAATTTTATCTTTTAAAAGGAGTGCGCACTTTTCTGTAGTTCCGTATTTACTTGAATAAGCTATAAGAGTTTTCATATTAATCCTCCGTAATATTATTTTACTTCTACTATGCATTCTATTTCTACAAGTACATCCTTAGGCAAACGTGCAACTTCAACAGTTGAACGTGCCGGAGGGGCAGTTGAGAAATATTCTGCATATATAGAGTTCATTTTTGTGAAATTGTTCATATCGCTCAAGAATACAGTTGTTTTGATAACATCAGACATGGAAGAACCGGTGCTTCCTATAAGTGCCTTTAAATTATTCATAACCAATCTGGTTTGTTCTTCTATATTCCCTGTACTTAGAATACTGGTTTTGCTATTAATTGCAATCATACCGGATGTATAAATAAATCCATTTGATTGAACTGCTTGTGAATATGGTCCGATTGCTGAGGGTGCCTTATCAGTGCAAATTATTATTTTACTCATTAAATTACCTCCAAGATATTAAAAATATAACATTTCATGTAATCATGAGCAAGTAAATATGCTATAGTTAACTGCGATTTTACATTTATTATGTGAAATTATGGTAGAATATAGAAAACTAAAAATTAGGTAGATAAAGATGAATAGTAAAGAATTAAAAAATATACAGATTTTAGATGAAACCCGTATTCTCATGTTTCCGGGCGACATTTTTGAAGAAGAGATAAATGTAACCCGTGATGTAGGCAACTGGAATAAACTTTCGCATCCTACAATAGAAAAAACCTTGGATTGGGAAGCTTCCGGACCATATGGATTTATGGGACTGCACCGTGACGATGCAGTTGAAAATTGGAAGATGTGGTTTACATGCACAGGAGTAGGCGGAGAACTTGGCGCTTATAGATATGGTATGGCTCATTCAGAAGATGGATTGAACTGGACAAAAAATGAAACTCCAATCGGCCTATCAGATGACAGTCAGCCGGGTTCTGTTGTGATAAAACCGGGTATGAATACTGATGATTCTAGAATTTTTATGATGGGTTACGCTCGTAAAACAGACAAACTTCCAGGTAGAGTAATTCTGTCAAAATCAAAAGATGGTATTAACTTCGTGCCTGTTACAGAATCATGGGAAGATTCCTGGTATGAAGGCCCAAGTGATGTAATTGATTTGCTGTGGGATGATTCGTGCAATTGTTTCAGGGCATATTTCAAACAATGGCGTCTATATGGAACTATAGATAGTGGAGAAAAAGTTGATTGTCTTTTTGCATCTTTCAGTAAATTTGAACAAAATGAAGATGAAGAAAAATATATGTTTGAAGGTCATACTATGTGGCCTGAGGAAGCTGATGTTTCATACGTTATGCATTACAATTCTGCTGAAATGGAATATGAGAAACCTCCTAAATATCCGCTTGGAAAAGATCTCTTTATGCATAGGGTTGTTGCAAGTGCTACAAGTAAAGATTTTATTAACTGGGAATATCACGGACCTGCACTCATGCCTGCAGAAGGTAAAATTGCAGACCAGTTTTATGGGATGTCCGTCATAAAATATCAGAATCAATATGTTGGATTTCCCCTTCTATATGATGGAATAAGTGGTTTAATGGATACAGGTCTTGCATATTCAAAGGATGGAATTAAATTTAATTTACTAACAGAAAACCCACTAATATGCCATGGTGAAGCAGGAGATTGGGATGGAGGTATGGTAGCCGGATTTGGCGATATACTTCAGGTTGATGATAGACTAAGCTTGTATTTTGGTGCCGCCAATCGAACTCATGAAACTCCTTGGAGTGAAAATGATTCATTTTCAATTGGGCGAGTATGGAATCGTTTAGATGGATTCTGCGCAATGACCGGCGGAACTGTAATAACAAAACCTCTGATTCTAAAAAATGGTAAGCTGCATATTAATGCAGAGGGAATAATTAATATAAAAATTGATGACCCTGATGGATACACACTTACTGATTTTGAATGGGGGGGCAATAGGATGGATTTAGCAATATGTCATCCTCAGCTAAGGAGTGGTATTCCATATAAAATTGAATTTACAGTCAAAGAAGGTTCGCTTTACTCATTTTGGAGCGGAGAAACCTGTACGTCCAGACAATAAATATAAAGTTACAGATATTAATGGGGGCAAATGCCCCCTTTTCTATTGTGAATAGCGTTAGTATCAATTATAATCAAGACTGAACTTTTTATTTCGGAGGATATACATGAGCATTAAACCTATCAGACAACCCTGGAAGGGCACAATGACATCCAAAGAGCGTTTTATTAAACAAATGCATTTTCAACCTATAGATCGAACTGTAAATATGGAGTTTGGTTATTGGGATGAGAATTTTAAAGAGTGGGATGTTTTTCTAGAAAACAATGTAACAAATCATGATGAGGGACATCAGCTTTTCAATTTTGATAAAATTGAGGTGCTTTCAGGAAATTTCTTCATGAACCCTGGTTTTAAGCAAAAAATAATAGATGAAACAGAGACTACAGATATTATAATCAATAGTATGGGTCTTTTTGCTGAGGTTCCAAAGGGCGATAACAGCACAATCCCTCATTTTATAAAGTCTTCAATAGAGACTCCGGATGACTGGAAAAAAATCAAAGAGGAACATTTTTGGAGGGAAGATCCTGATAGGATCGTAAATATTGAAGCAGAAAAAGCGAAACATCCTGAAGAAAGGGATTATCCACTTGGAGTGAATACCGGATCCATGATTGGACGTGTCCGTGATATGCTCACATTTGAAGGCCTTGCTTATGCATGTTTTGACTATCCTGATATGGTTGAAGATATGGTTGAAACCTGCTGTGTGTTGGTTGAAGATTTTCTTGATCAGGTTTTGCCACATTTTACATTTGAATATGCAGGCGGATGGGAAGATATATGCTTTAATTATGGACCTATAGTAACGGTGGACTTCTTTAAAAATGTTGTAATGCCACGTTACAAGAGGATAAATAAAAAACTCAAACAGCACGGTATTGATGTTTGGTACACTGACTGTGATGGAGATATACGTCCTATACTTAAATTCTTCCTTGAAGGCGGAATTAATTGTATGTTCCCATATGAAGTTAATTCATGTACACATCCTGCAGATCTTCTTTCTGAATATGGAAAAGATCTGATGATTATGGGCGGATTTGACAAGATGCAGCTGATTGCCGGAAAAGAGGCTATAAAGGCTTATATGAAAACCCTTGAACCACTGGTAGCAAGGGGAGGATATATTCCGTTTTGTGACCATAGATGTCCGCCGGATGTAACACCTGAGAATTACAAATACTATCTGGATTTAAAAGAAGCAACTTTTGGAATGAAATAATTTAATTGCCGCCTGTGAGCGGCTTTTATAATAAATACAATTTATATAAACGTACTTTTTTAATGTGAGGGAAATATGTTTTCATTTAAACCAGAGTATGATATGACACAAAAAAGATTTGATGCTCTAATGCAGTGCGAGATTATTGACAGACCGCCTGTAAATATTACTTTGACAAAAAATCCGAATGCAGTATTTCCTAAAAAGAATTTTGCATCTTGGCAAGATAAATGGATGGATCTGGATTACAGAATGAATGAACAGATTCATCGTTTGGAAAACACTGAGTTCCTTGGTGACTCTCTTCCTGTTGCATGGCCCAATATGGGACCCGAAATTTTCAGTGCATGGTGTGGATGTGGCTATAATTACGGGGAAACCACAACCTGGAGTGACCCTTGCATACATGACTGGGAAATTGACTATGATATAGGAGTTTTAAACAGGGAACATCCTTTACTACTAAAAACAATTGAATATACCGATATGCTTCTCGAGGAATCTAAAGGACGGTTTATTGTTGGATTTACAGATTTTCATCCCGGTGGCGATCATCTGGCAGCATTACGCGATCCTCAGGAGCTTTGTTTTGATATGATAGAAAATGTTGATTTTGTTACACGCAAACTTTCAGATTCTTATGTAGAGTATTTTGAAATCTATAATATGTTTTATGAAAAATTATCAGCTGCAGGTATGCCTTCAACATCATGGTTGCCATTGTCATATCAGGGTAAGTTTTATATTCCCAGCAATGATTTTTCATGCATGGTTTCAAAAGAAACATTTGACGATATTTTTCTGCCGGGTTTAATAGAAGAATGTAAATTCTTTGAAAGAAGTATATATCATCTTGATGGACCGGGTGCATTGCAGCATTTGGATTCTCTACTTGAAATTAAAGAGCTTAATGTAATCCAATGGGTATGTGGAGCTGGAAATGAGGGTTTGGAAAGATGGATTCCTGTTTATAAGAAGATACAAAATGGAGGCAAGGCTTCTGAATTGTTCCTCGACATAAAGGATTTGGATTTGTTATTTGAAAACTTAAAACCAGAAGGAATTTGGATTGGTGGAATTAGCGGTGTTGAAAATCATGAAGACGCTGAATATGTATTAAAGAGAGTTGAACAATGGAAATAAAAGAAAGAAAAATATCTGAATATAATTTTGAAGTAACAGTAGTGGGTGGAGGATTGTCAGGGCTATGCGCCGCTATCGCTTCAGCACGACATGGTGCAAAAACTGCATTAGTTCAAAATCGTCCGGTTCTCGGTGGAAATGCATCAAGTGAAATCCGAATGCACATCTGTGGAGCTGCAGCATCCGGTGGTCGTGATAATGCAAGAGAGACAGGTATTGTTGAAGAAATATTGCTGGAAAATCGCCGTAGGAACTACTACGAAGAATTTGAGATATTCGATGTCATTATGTGGGAAAAAGCACGTTTTCAAGAGAATCTGACACTTTTTATGAATACTCATATGTATGATGTTAAAACAGCTAATAACAAAATCGACAGGATAGTATGTACTCAGCTAACATCAGAGACAGAAATATATATTACATCAGACTATTTTATTGACGCGACCGGTGACGGTACTCTCGGTGCATACGCTGGTGCAGAATTTATGAGAGGTTCAGAATCAAAGGATGCCTTTGGTGAGCCAATGGCGCCTGATGAGGCTGATGAATATACAATGGGCAATACCATATTGTTCAAAGCGCGTGACTTGGGGAAAAAATGTGAGTTTATTAAACCGTTCTGGGCTTTGGATGTCTCCGAAGAAATGCTGGCTAACAGAAATCACACACTTCACAGCTATGGTTATTGGTGGATTGAACTGGGTGGTATGAATAATGACACAATAAAAGATTATGAACAGATAAAAGATGAGCTTATGAAATGGGCATATGGAATATGGGATCACATAAAAAATAAAGGGGACCATGGTGCTGATAATTATGAGCTTGTATGGGTTGGTGCACTGCCGGGAACGAGAGAGAGCAGACGACTTAAAGGAGACTATGTTCTAAGAGCTCAGGATTTGCTTGAAGGGCGAGTGTTTGAAGATGCTGTAGCTTATGGTGGTTGGCCAATGGATATGCATATTCCGGGAGGATTGGAAGCATCGGTAGATGAACCTACTCAGTATTTTCATCTTGATGATATGTATACAATCCCGTATAGAAGTTTATATTCTGTAAATATTAAAAACCTATTTCTGGCAGGCAGAGCAATGAGCTGTTCAAAATTAGCGTTTGGATCTATTAGAGTAATGGCTACGACCGGAGTCATTGGACAAGCAGCCGGAACTGCAGCTGCACTGGCAGTTGAAAAGGGTATTACACCAAGAGAAGTCAATGACAGTATGGATTTACTACAAAAACGTCTTCTGAGGGATGATGCATATATTCACGGAGTAAAATTCATTGATGAGAATGATTGTATTAAGGATTCTACTATTTCATGCTCATCTGAGAAATATTCCTGTGAGAATGTAAAAAATGGTTATACAAGAAATACAGAAACTGATATAAATTACTGGGAATCCGGAAGGATTCAGGATTCTGAGTTTATTATGGCTGAGTTTAATGAGGCTAAAGTAGTAAATGAAGTGCAGCTGCGATTTGATTCGAATTTAACTCGCGAGATGCGCCTAACAATGTCCTTATGGGCTTCTAATAGACAGGTTAGGGGAGTGCCTCCTGAGTTGGTTAAGGATTATAAAGTTGAACTTTTTAATAAAGGCAGGATAGTTGCTTCTGAGGAAATTTCTGGCAACTATATGCGTCTTAATAAAATAAAATTTGATGCTGTTTTAGCTGACTCAATAAAAGTCACTGTTACAGCAACCAATGGATGGTCTACAGCCCGAATCTTCGACATAAAATGCTTCTGATGGGTTAATTTGTCCTCACCGCAAGACATATAAATACTTAACACCCGGTTATATATATTTAACCGAGTGGTTTCTTATGATGTTTGTCCTGCTTATTTCGTTTAGAGCAGCTATTGATTTGGTCACATATCCCACATACGTTCCCTTATCAAAAACTTGGTATGCCTCATCTGAAAACAAATTCCCAATATCATACTATAAAGTAAATATGTACTTATTGAAAAATGGAACATCATCCATCCACTGTTGTTCCAAAATGGGAGATTGCTTTTTGGATGTCATCCGGGAGCGGGGCTTTTATGGAGGTTAATTCTCCCGTAAACGGATGTATAAAAGCTACTGTGGAGCAGTGCAGAGCATGGCGATTGATTATATGTGCAGTTTTGGAATCGTCACCATAAATACCATCACCTATCAATGGGCAACCTATAGAGCTACTGTGCAGACGAATCTGATGTGTGCGGCCGGTAAGTAGCTTATATTCTATAAGTGATGCATCTTTATACTTTTCTATAACTTTATATAATGTTTGCGAGGGTTTGCCGTCAGAAGCAGTAACACGTGAAATTATAGAATCCTCAGCACGTTTAATAGGTAAGTCAATTAAACCGGAATCCTCTGCAGGAGTTCCATGTACCAAACCAATATAGATTTTTGCAGCATCAGATTGTTTTAACGATTCAATCATACGGGACATTACATGAGAATTTTTAGCAAAAATAACAATCCCAGAGGTGTTCCGATCAAGTCGGCCCACAGGTCGAATGGTCATATCAATTCCTTGTTCAAAGAAATAGTATCGCAATGCATTTGCAAGAGTACTGTGTATATAGTTTCCAGCAGGATGAATTGCAATACCTGCTTCCTTATTTATAATTATCATGAATTCATCTTCAAATAAAACTTCAATTGGAATATTCTGAGCAGGAACATTATGGTTAATTCTATGTTCCAGAATTGCGATAGAAACTATATCACCTGTATTTACAGGAACATTACTATATGTAGGCTGACCATTTAAAAAAATAGTGTTATTACTTTTAAGACGTTTTACAAGAGTCCCTGAACAATGCATCCTTTGTTTTAGGATTGTCAGAACTTTCTCGCCCTTATCAGGTTCAGTTACTGAATATTTCAAAATCATAAAACAATTATCATTTTTATAGAGATACTTGTCAATGATATAATATTAATAGGAGGGTTCTTTGAACTATATGTTTTATGAAAGTCCTGTCGGTAGGCTGACAGTATTACTTGAAGAGGATATTATCAGAGGAATTGTATTCGGACATCATGTATCAGATGGTAAATTCAATGATGATCCTGTGTTTGGCATGAAAATTTTCGATGAATTTGCTGCATATTTTTCTGGTAAATCAAAAAAAATTGATTTAAATTTTAAGCCAGATGGAAGTGAATTTCAGAGAAAGGTATGGCATATGCTTTTGAAAATTCCTTATGGAGAAACAGCAACATATTCTGGCATAGCTGAAAAAATCGGCAAACCTAAAGCTATTAGAGCAGTAGGAACAGCATGTGGGAGTAATCCGATACCTATTCTGATTCCATGTCATAGAGTGGTGGGGAAAGATGGAAGTTTAACCGGGTATGCCGGTGGATTAGAAAATAAAAAAACTCTGTTAGAAATTGAGAATAAAAATAAATAAAATATCTGTTAAAAATTGTTGACACCCTTCATTTATCAGTTTAGTATATTCCTATAGTAAACGTTTACTATAAATGGAGGAAAAATGACTAAACGGGCAACCATAACAGATGTTGCAAAAAAAGCCGGGGTGTCAGTTGCAACTGTTTCAAGGTATTTTGCCAATAACGGTTATCCAGTCAGTAAAGATGCAGGTAAGCGAATAGAACTCGCAGCATCAAAACTCGAGTATACACCGAATATGGTTGGAAGAATGCTCAAAACGAACACCAGTCGCGACTTAGGTGTTATCATTCCAACAATAATGAATCCGTTTTACCCTGATGTTCTTCTGGGAATTGAAAAAACTGCAGCCAGGCGGGGCTATCAGATTCTTCTCTGTAACTCTCTTAGAAATTCTGAAACTGAATCTAAATATATAGATTCCCTTTATCAAAAGCAGGTACGGGGTATTATTATGGCTAGCGCTGAAGGATCTTATGATAAATACCGTGGAATGATTGAAAAAGGAATGTTTGTAGTTAACCTAGAAGGAGGAACTATTGATAATTGTTGTAGTGGTATTGAATATAATTTCAGAAAAGGTGCAAGGATTCTTGCTTCACATATTAAAGATTTAGGACACAAAAAAATAGCATTTTTAACTTCGCCGCTAACTAAACAGAGCAGATGTGATTTAATAACCGGATTGAGTGATATCTTTGATAAAGACAATATTCTAATATTAATTGATGAAGCTGAATCAGAATCTGAAAGCGGAATATATGAGTATGAAATGGGGAGGCGTTTATCCAAACGCTTATTGGCATATAACGAAAAACCCAGTGCTATAATTGCAGTTAATGATATTACAGCAGCAGGAATTATAAAGGGTCTTGGTGAAGAAGGGTATTCAGTCCCTGAAGATTTTTCAGTTGCAGGTTTTGACAATATTGAACTATCTGCAATGATTACCCCGGAACTTACTACGGTAAATCAACCTGGGTTTAGAACAGGAGAACTTGCTGCAGATATGCTGATAGATCAAATTGAGAATAAAGAAACTAAAAATATACTAATTGAGCCGGAGCTTATTATAAGAGCTTCGACTATGAAAAAAGGAGGAGAATCATGAGTTTTGACGGAAAAATCGATGTTCTTGTAGTTGGAGGTGGAATGATTAGCCGAGATGTTATACTTCCGACTGTATTTCAGGAACAAAAATACGGGCGGGTGGGGAATATATCAATTAGCTCACTCACAGGAGACATTATTGAGGAGCTTCAGGGAATGTTCCCAGCTTTTAAAGGTTACCCTGATCCTGCGACACATGGAACAACAAAAGCATATCCGGAAATGTTTAAACAGGCTATAGAGGATCTTCCTGAGAATTCTGTAGTTATAGTTGCAACACCTGACCATTTCCACACACCTGTAATCAATGCAGCAATTGCAGCAGGAAAACATGTTATTGTTGAAAAGCCACTTTGTCTAAAAGTAGCTGAAGCTCATAAAATAATTGAAGCAGCTGATGATAAAGGTATATATGTACTTACTGATTATCATAAACGTCATGACCGTTCAATAAGGGCATGCAGATATAAATATCAAAAAGGACTTCTTGGTGAAATGCTTCACGGACATGCTTGGATTGAAGAACCGAAATATATGGCACTTGAAGTTTTTAAAGACTGGTGTGAAAAAAGTTCTCCTTTTGAATATATCGGAGTTCATTATGCCGATGCATATTACTTTATAACAGGTCTTAAACCAAAGAGACTAGTAGCGTTTGGTCAGAAAAAGTATCTGCCTACACAGGGCAAAGATGCATATGATGCTGTTCAGGCTACAATTGAGTGGGAAGATGGTTCAGTTCAATTTGTTCAGACATCATGGGTAAATAGTGCAAATAACAGCGCCATGACAAATCAGGGAATGATGATGCTTGGAACAATGGGTGAATACTGGGCAGACCACAAAGACAGAAATACTCATTTTGCGACAGAGGTTGAAGGATTTGATGAGTACAATCCTAATTTCTTCAAACAATATGATAGCTTTGATTTTCCCGGAGAAGTTGATAATGTTGGATATGGTTATGATTCTATATGTCAGGGTCTGAATGATGTGAAAAGAATTGTTGCAGAAACTACAGGTCTAAGTGAATCTGAAGCAATATCTAAACGTAAAGAGATATTGGAAAAGATGGAAGAAACCCGTGCACTGCCAAAACAGGCATTGATAGGTGTTGCGATTAACAATGCAGTTCGTATGAGTGCTGATGCTGGTGGAAAGTTCATGGTCTTTGATGAGAACATGAATATCAGTTTTGAATAGGTGATGATGTGGAGTTCCTGAACGCGATGATTCCCATGGCTGTTTTTCTGGGCGTGGGATATATCTTAAAAAAGCTTGGTATAGCAGGAGAGGGTGCTAAGAATTTTCTTAGTAAATACCTTTTCTATTTTGCAATGCCCAGCCTTGCGTTTCGGAGCGTGGCATCATTTAGTTTCAAGGATTCGTTTGTTCCCAATTTGGTTTTACATAACTTAACTACAATGTTGCTGGCCTTTGGGTTATCTATTGGATTTATGTTTCTTTTGAAGGACAGTAAAATGCGTGGAGCTGCACATATGGCTGTATACAGAGGTAATCAGGGTTATATAGGTATGTACGCAGCTAAGGGAATGTTTGGTGATTTAGCGCTTTCAAAAGCAGCGGTAATAAATGGCTTTGAAAGCCCTCTGGTAAATATTCTTGCCGTTACCGGTATGGAAATTTTCAGAACTGAAAAGGATAAGTCGCATTTTATAAAAACCATTGGCAGAGTATTGCTGAATGTTATAAAGAACCCTTTTGTCATAGCAGTTGGACTTGGCATGATTGAATCGGTAGTCAGAACCAACATACTATCTGTAACTGTCATTGATATTAGTCTTGAGATGGCAGGAAATACAGCATTACCACTGGCGTTAGTATTAATTGGTGCTTCTATAACCTTTTCATATATGAAGGAAAAATTCAGTCTTGTAGCATTTCTGAGTTTTGTAAAGATTGGAGTTGTTCCCTTTGTTGCCTGGATTTTAGGGCGATATGTATTTTTACTAGGGCAGACTGATCTGGCCGTGGGAGTTGTTCTTTTGGGAACACCTGTTGCAGTATCGAGTTATGTTTTTGCCCGAGAAATGGGAGCTGACGAAACATTAATGGCATCGTGTATTGGACTTTCAACAATATTGTCTATATTCACACTGCCACTTATAAATTATTTATTAGGATTATGATGGAGGTAATCTATGGCTAAAAGTTTTAGTTTAGAGCCACGAAAAGTGGCTCCGGTGGAAACACCAAATAGGAAAATTTGCACAGATATTCCGGTGCCTGAAAGTATTCCGGTTATCGAGAAACTTAGAAAATTCGAGCCCCGCTCAATGTCCGGTCAACCACTGGTTGTTTGGGATAGAGCTGAGGGTTATAACGTTTACGATAAGTATGGGAATAAGTGGATTGATTTCAGTTCCGGAGTTTTAGTAACAAATTCAGGGCACTCAAATCCAAAAGTAAAAGAAGCTGCCCTTGCAATGATTGAACATGGTTTAATGCATAACTATTGTTTTCCAACAGAAATAAGAGCTTCGCTGGTTGAACGACTCGTTGAGATTTCACCAGAACCACTTGAAAAAGTATTCCTTCTTACAACAGGGTCTGAATCATGTGAATGCGCGATTAAATTATCGAGAACTTATGGTATAAAATCCGGTGGGAAGAAAAAAATAAAAATTATCACTTTTTTAGATGATTTTCATGGACGAACCATGGGGTCGTTAATGGCCGGAGGGTCACCTTCCGCAAAAGAATGGGTTGTTAATATTGACCCTGATATGAATCAAGTTCCATTTCCTAATTCATTTAAATATGAGTGGGCTGATGAATCTCGTGATGATTATTCAGATGATAATTGTTTCAACACATGGATGGGTTACCTTGAAGAACAGAATATAACCCCTGATCAGATAGCTGCATTTATGCCGGAAACATTCCAGGGCGGCTGGGCACAGTTTATGCCTGTTGGTTTTGTTAAGAAACTTAGAAAATTCTGTGATGATAATGATATCCTTCTTGTATTTGATGAAGTACAGGCCGGTTTTGGACGTTCAGGGAAGTTGTATAGTTATCAGCATTATGATGTGAACGCTGATTTGGTATGTCTTGGAAAGGGAATTTCCAGTTCGTTGCCTTTATCAGGAGTAATCGGACGCTCAGATATTATGGATTTATACGGACCTAATAAGATGACTAGTACACATACAGGAAATCCTGTATGCTGTGCAGCGGCATTAGCTAATATTAATTATATGATGGACAATGATATTGTTGGCAGAAGTGCAGAAATGGGTAAGGTTCTGGAAAAGCGACTTGATGAAATAATTGCCAAATACCCAGAATACATTGGAAATTGTAAAGGTAAAGGTCTGGTAAAAGCAATTGTTTTTGTTAAAAAAGGCACTAAGGAAATTGCCCCGGATCTTGCGCATGATATAGTCAGATTATCTATAGAAAAGGGTTTGTTGTTTTTTGCCCCGGTAGGAGCAGGTTCAACAATAAAAGTTTGTCCTCCGCTGATAATTACAAAAGAGGCACTCCTTGAAGGTCTTGACATACTCGAACAGGCAATAGCAGAAGCCATTTCATAAGTTAAAAATTCAAATTTGAAATAATCCTCCGGGATACCCCCGGGGGATTTTTGCGAATTTGTTGCAATTGAGGAAGGAATTAGTAATAATGTAATTAGGAATTTTTACTGGAGATTCAATTGTTCAATAAAGTCAAAGGAATAAATATCCTTTCAAAATTTGATATTGTACTTTTTCTGCTTGTTGGCACATTAACAGCAATAGGTTTTGTTGTTCTTAGAAGTGCAACTGCAACCATGAACACCGGGGCAGGAATTTTACGTACCCAGCTGATTAGTATTTGTCTGGGGGTTGTTCTTTGCATAATTGTAAGTTTTATTGATTATGAGTATTATAAAGTTCTGGGATATGTTTTTTATGGAGTGACATTACTCCTTCTTATATATGTAATACCATTCGGATGGGGAAGAGGCGTTGAAGGAATTAACTCAAACAGTTGGATAATCATAAGCGGTTTCAAATTTCAACCTGCCGAATTAGCCAAGATTACATATATGCTGGCAGTGCCGGCACTTTTAGCAAAATTAAAAGAAGAATTTAATATTCGAGATCTTATTCTGGCTATTGTTCTTGGTGTGGCTCCGATAGGATTGATACTAATGCAGCCCGACTTTGGAACAGCTGCAGTTTTCTCAATTGGTCTGATAGCAGTTGTGTTTGTGTATGGAATAAAATATAGATATGTATTAATTGGATTTATTTTAGCAGCCATAGCTGCACCCTTATCTTGGTTCTTTATATTGAAAGATTATCAAAAGGAGAGAATTGTTGCACTGCTAAATCCGCTTAATGATGTTCAGGGTTCTGGATATCAGACCCAAAAAGCCCGAATTGCAATCGGTAGTGGGCAATTAAGAGGCAGTGGACTTTTTAATGGTCTTCAATCCCAGCAAAACGGGGCAATACCGGTTAAAGAATCTGATTTTATTTTCTCAGTTGTAGGAGAAGAACTTGGGTTTATAGGATCTGTTTTAATAATCCTAATTTTTGCAGCAATTCTTATATGGTGTATGAGAACTGCTATAAAATCGAAAGATGCATACGGATCATTTATGGTGACCGGTCTTACGGCAATGATTGCTTTTCACATTATAGAAAATATTGGTATGAATATAGGGATTATGCCTGTTACAGGAATACCTTTACCTTTTATTAGTGCTGGAGGCAGTGCTATGCTCATGAATTTTATCGCAATCGGTTTAATTATGTCGGTTTCAGCACGAAGCAGAATGCCATAATCAACGTATTCTCATCCAATGCGGTTTGTAAACGAACTTAATGTGAAATCTATGTTAAATTCTTAACAAAAATTATCCAAATTTATATTGCAAGTATGAGGCGGTTTATACTATAATTAGCCATGATACATAAAAATCAGCACGTGGTGCTTAATTTTAATGGAGGCATAAGCATGGTTGAAAAGATAAATGAACTTCGCGCCAAAAAGAAACAGTTGGAATTGGGCGGGGGTCAGAAAAAAATCGAAGGCCAGCATTCAAAAGGAAAAATGACAGCAAGGGAAAGACTTGATGCATTTTTTGATGATGCTACTTTCGTGGAAATTGATGCATTTGTTGAAACAAGATGCATAGATTTCGGAATGCAGGATAAAAAAATGCCAGGAGACGGCGTCGTAACAGGTTACGGTAATGTTGACGGTAGGTTAGTTTTTGCATCAGCACAGGATTTCACTGTAATAGGTGGTTCTCTTGGCGAAATGCACGCTAAAAAAATCACAAAAATGATGGATATGGCTATGAAAATGGGTTCTCCTATAATCAGTATAAATGATTCCGGTGGAGCTAGAATTCATGAAGGAATCGATGCCCTTTCCGGTTTTGGTGACATCTTCTACAGAAACACAATGGCATCAGGAGTTGTTCCACAGATATCTGTAATTTTGGGCCCATGTGCAGGAGGTGCAGTTTATTCACCAGCAATAACAGATTTTATTCTGATGGTTGAAAAAACAAGTCAGCTGTTTATAACAGGCCCTTCTGTAATAAAAGCAGTTACAGGTGAGGAAGTTTCAATGCAGGATCTTGGAGGAGCAGCAGTACACAATGAAAAAAGTGGTAATGCTCATTTCAATTTTGAAGATGAAGAAGCATGTATTACAGGTTTGAAAAAGCTCCTGTCATATCTGCCGGATAACAATTTATCAGGTGCCCCAAAAATTAAAACTTCGGATGACCTTTCAAGAGTGTCGGCAAAAATCTATGACATCATTCCGATGAGTATTAATACAGCATATGATGTAAAAGAAATTATTGCCGAAGTTGTTGATGACGGTGATTTCATGGAAATTCAAGCCGGCTATGCTAAGAATATAGTTGTTGGGTTTGCACGTTTTAATGGACGTAGTGTTGGTATTGTTGCAAATAATCCTTCACACCTAGCAGGCTCACTTGATGTTAATTCATCTGATAAAGCTGCACGTTTCATCAGATTCTGTGACGCATTCAATATTCCGCTTGTAACATTCACTGATGTACCTGGATATTTTCCAGGTGTTGAACAGGAATACAACGGAATCATCAGACACGGAGCTAAATTACTTTATGCATTTTCAGAAGCATCTGTGCCAAAGATTAATGTAATAATGAGAAAAGCTTACGGCGGAGCTTATATCGCAATGAACAGCAAACATCTTGGTGCTGACATGGTATATGCATGGCCGACAGCTGAGATTGCTGTAATGGGTGCTGAAGGCGCTGCTAATATCATTTTCAGAAAAGATATTGCAAACAGTGAAGATCCGATTGCATTTAGGGCCGAGAAGATTGAAGAATACAGAAGTAAATTTTCAAACCCATATGTAGCAGCTTCAAAAGGATATGTTGATGATGTAATTGACCCTGCAGCAACAAGAGCCTATATAGCTAGTGCACTTGAAATGCTTCAGTCAAAAAGGGAAGACCGTCCTAAGAAAAAACACGGTAATATTCCGCTATAATATCAGGAGGATTGATTAATGAACAAATATAAAATTAAAGTTAATGGAAAAGAATACGAAGTAGAAGTTGAACAGATAGGCGGAAATCCTGTTGTTTCCTCAGCTACTCCAAAATCTGCTCCTGTTGCTGCTGCACCAGCTGTAAAAGCTGCACCAAAAGCTCAGGGAACAGTTGGAAGTTTAAAAGTAAGCGCACCTATGCCGGGAACAATCCTTGGTGTTAAAGTTGCTGTTGGCGATACAGTAGAAAAAGGACAGACTTTGCTTATATTAGAAGCTATGAAAATGGAAAATGAGATTGCTGCACCAGAAGCAGGCACTGTTTCTTCAATTAATGTTGAAAACGGAGCATCTGTTGAATCCGGTCAGTTACTCGCATCATTAAGCTGATCCGGGAGGAGAAGATATGGCTAAATTAAAAATTACAGATACAATACTGAGGGATGCCCATCAGTCGCTATTCGCAACGAGGATGACAACTGATGAGATGCTTCCTATAGTAGGAAAACTTGACCAGGTTGGCTATCATTCACTAGAAATGTGGGGCGGAGCAACTTTTGATGCATGCCTTCGTTTCTTGAATGAAGATCCATGGGAAAGATTGAGGAAAATCAGAGCAGAAGCTCCGAATACAAAACTTCAGATGCTTCTTCGTGGACAGAATATCCTCGGATACAAGCATTATCCTGATGATGTAGTTGAATACTTTGTACAGAAATCAGTTTATAACGGTATTGATATTTTAAGAATATTTGATGCACTGAATGATCCAAGAAACCTTGAAGTGGCAATGAAAGCTACTAAAAAGGAAGGCGGACATGCTCAGGGAACAATCTGCTATACTACAAGCCCTGTTCATGATACAAAACAGTTTCTAAAAGATGCCAGAGGACTTGTTGAAGCAGGTGCAGACTCCATATGTATTAAAGATATGGCCGGTCTGTTACTTCCTTATACAGCTTATGAACTTGTTAAAGCTATCAAAGCAGAAGTTGATGTTCCGATTCAACTTCACACACATGCTACAAGCGGAACAGCAAATATGACTTATATCAAAGCTGTTGAAGCAGGCGTTGACATTATTGATACGGCAATTTCACCGCTTTCAATGGGTACTGCTCAACCTGCAACTGAACCGATTATCATGACATTCAAGGGTACAGAATGGGATACAGGACTTGACATTAATCTTGTTAATGAAATAGCAGATTACTTCAGACCTATAAGAGAAAAATATCTTGCTAATGGACTTCTTAATCCTAAGGTTCTTGGGGTTAACATCAAAACGTTGCTTTATCAAGTTCCGGGAGGAATGCTTTCCAATCTGGTTAACCAGCTTAAACAGGCAGGTAGAGAAGATCAGTTCCAGGCGGTTCTTGAGGAAGTCCCACGCGTTAGAGAGGACTTTGGTTTCCCACCACTTGTAACACCATCAAGTCAAATAGTTGGTACACAGGCCGTAATGAATGTTATTGCCGGGGAAAGATATAAGATGATTCCTAATGAATCAAAGGACCTTGTAAGAGGAATGTACGGTCGTACACCGGTTCCAATAAAAGAAGAAATGATTCATAAGATAATAGGTGAAGAGGTACCTATTACATGCAGGCCAGCAGATACATTCGAGCCAGGATTGGATAAATTCAGAGAAGAAATGAAAGAATATCTGGAACAGGAAGAAGATGTACTTTCTTATGCAGTATTCCCAAAAGTTGCTGTTAATTTCTTCAAACAAAGAAGAGCAGCGAAGTATAAGATTGATAAGGATATGGTGGACATGGAGAATGCCGTTCACCCAATCTGACGCATTAGTTTTCCATCAACACATGATTCAATTTAATAATAACCACCGTTTTAAATAGATATAAACGGTGGTTTATTTATACATGAATCATGTTCACTGCGTTTTCTGCAGTTCTATATTCGCACATGTATTTCCCATAAACTTCACTCATATAAAACTTTGAAAGCCTTGTCTGATGAAAAACTATCTGCGTCAGACTATAATTGGTAAATTTGTCTTCAACATCAGACATATTCAATTCAGAAATTGTGGTTGGGACACTTGCTCGAATGCTTCGTTTACTAACGAAACAGCTTTATCATTTATTTTTTAACTCAATTATCCAATATATAATTTTATGATAATTAATCATAATCGAATTAATGATGGGAAATAGGTTAAGTTTTTTATTCCCCGCCCAAGAACACCCGTATCTTTAGACATGGGATGAATTGGGAAAATTTACTTGTCCGGCTTAAAATTGTCTTGGCTTAGTACTAAAAATAGTACGCCAATTTCTAAAAAGTGGTATATAATTAACGTAGCTAATGCATTAATTTGGATTTTAAGAAATATACAATAATCAGAAAGTGAAATGATAGAGA
>Ga0307989_1000100_pt1 | contig 66048 bp, 57 predicted proteins | sample EllFjometagen185_FD_203164 | JGI IMG/M metagenome (GOLD analysis project Ga0307989, IMG submission 203164) | Marine microbial communities from Ellis Fjord, Antarctic Ocean - #185 | ecosystem: Environmental > Aquatic > Marine > Unclassified | place: Southern Ocean | collected 2014-10-08 | reverse complement strand
TTGGGTGAAAAACCCAGAAAGTGAGAATGGAGATCGTTGGTATGAATAATCGTCAGAGGAATTCCTGAAGCTTCAGGCTGGTTTACAAAAAATATGCAGGTAACAATGGAAAATAGTATTGAGAAACGTTTACAGAACATAATAGTCTCCTTTTTAACTTTTTATAATAAGCTCAGCCAAGCAATAAATTTTACAACCATATTTTTATCGATGACAGCAGTAGGGATAGGCAAAAAGCCAATTTCAGGGATTTCTGTTTATTGAAAAATACTTTGAAATTCCAATTAATAGAGAAAAAAGCCCCCAAACTTTAAATGTAATAATTTCAATTTGAATCAGTGGTTAATTAAGATAGAAAAAACCACTGAAAATCCTTTTTAAATAACAGGTAAACTTAATCTTTACAAGAATCTTATGAATGACTAAAGAAAAATACAAAAAAAACTTGATGCATTCGCATGGATTGTTTTATAAGCGAAAAAGAAGGCGTCATTTTAACCGGTAATAGTTCTAAACAGTTATCTTAGTCTTCATTGAATGTTTGTTTTTTGATTTCAATTTCCAACCCTTAATATTTTTAGTCCGAAAACTTTGTTATAATTGCCTAATTAAATCATTTTCAATTTAATCTACATACGGGATAAAAAATGAGTGTACGACAAGATGCTTTCAAATACATCACTGACCATCCTGAATTGTCAGTACAGGATTTAATCAAGGCCTTCCCAAACACAAAGACAACTACGGTTCGTCGATATTTTTACGAATACGACAAAGCGAATACACCCGCTTCCACAAAAAAACCAAAATATTCGGTTAAAAAAGCAACCCAGAAAAAAAATCTGCCAAAAAAGAGTTTAAAAGCACAGGTCTTCAATTTTCTGGATGAAAACCCGGTCAGTTCAAAAGATGACCTGAAAAAATCGTTCCCAAAAGCAAGTCCAAAAACACTGAATAACTATTTCTCTGTCTGGTCAAAAAACCGTGAACCCATTAAACTTACCGAAGAACCAACAGACCAGCAGCACATTTTCAACTATCTAGATTCAAACCCAAATGCCAATATCAATGATTTGAAAAAAGTGTTTCCGAAGATTGATAAGCTGGTTACTGTATTTCGTAGCTGGAAACAGCAGACAGAAGAGATAAGAGAAAAAATTAAGGAAGCGACCCCGGTCGTTCTTTTAGATTCGCAAAAAGATATTAAAAAGAAAGGCAAAGAAATAAAGACTGAGACAGTTGATTTTCTTCAGGAAAAAATAAAGAAGCAAAAAGAAACGATCGACAAGCAGAAAACAAGACTAAAACAGTTGAATTCAAAACTATCCAAACCAACTACTTTTAGTCTGGCAAGTATTAAAAAATTTTTATTGAGCAAAATTTTCAAGCCTTAATAAAGCAACCTCAATGAAATGTAAAATAGTGTGAGAACAAATCAATAATCAACAGTTCTACCATCAATTTGTCTTGCAAAGGTATAGAGATTGAATGTCTTTCTGACCAGTAACCGTTTCTACTTAACTTAAAATTCCAGTAATTTTTCTGAATAACCAATATGGCAGAAAGTGAAGAACAAGTCCAACAGCAGGAAGCTGGAGGACAACAGGATGATGCCAGCCAAGCTTCATCAGGTGGAGGTAAACAGAAGCTGATTGTGATTGGAATTCTCCTTCTTCTTCTTATCGTCGTTTCAGCAGTACTCTATCTGGTATTTTTTTCGCAGAATGAAGCAAACATTGCAACCGCAGGTGGAGAGCATAGTAAATATATCGTTGAATACTTAAAGAGGCAGCAAGTCAGTATCGAGCAGATTCGACAAGAAGGGAAACCCCTTTTTTCAAAAGAGTTTGAATTCACTGCAAATATGGCTGGTGGTAGAAATACGATAAAACTGCTTTTCAGGGCTACACTCTATGATACACTGGCAAGAGACTATTTAGAAAATCGAAGCCCCGAAATAAATGATCATATTTTAGAGCTTCTTAAAAAGACCAAACCAAAAGAATTAAGAAATCGGGCAGGGTTGGAACTTTTAAAACTGCAAATTTTCAGAATTTTAAATGCCGTTTACAGTGATAAATTTATCGAATTATCAGAATCCAAAGATCGTAGCCCGGTAAAAGATATTTTAATCACTCAGTACTATGTGAACTAACTCCCCGTATCAGCCCATAAATCGAAACCAACAAAGTACTTTGTTGGTAGCAAAAAGCCCCGGGAACCTCTAATTAATAATTCTTCTCGAACCAATCGATCATCATTCCGGCAATACTGAGATTGCCGGTAGGTCGTTTGGGCAAATTAGATGATGTATACCAATCCGCATGAGCCAATTCTGTTCCATCAACCTTGATATCCCCGGACTTATATTCAGCTGTAAAAGCAATCATCAATGAATTGGGAAAAGGCCATGGCTGACTGCCAAAATATTTAATATTTTTAATTTCAATGTCTACTTCTTCTTTGACTTCCCTGCGGATACACTCTTCAAGTGTTTCACCCGGTTCAACAAATCCAGCCAACACACTGTAAAAATTTGAGGGGAACATACGGTTGTTAGCCAGTAAAATAGTATCATTTTTCAAAATGGTTACCATTATTGCCGGTGATATCCGGGGGAAACTAACTAATCCACAAACTGGACATTTTTTTGCTCTTTCATTCAACTGAGTTTTAGTATTTGAACCACAACGACCGCAAAATTGAAATGTCTGGTCCCATGCAACAATCTGTTGAGCATAAATAGCCGCTTTCAACATATCTTCATCAAGCACACCCAATACTTGTCGCAGCCCTGAAAACTGGATGCCTTCCGGCCAAAGTGTTCCCATAGCTAATTCAGCAGAAAAACAATGCGTCCCGTTTAATGTCCCAATATACTGTTTTCTAACAGGGGTCAAATTCTTTTCATCCAAATCTACCCACTTAGGGATGGAAAGCTGATTGTCTTTGTTCAGCAACATTAACTGATCATCTTGAAAAACAAACCACCATACCGGCTCATATTCAATCTCTGGTACATTCGCAGATGGAACAAAACTCATTTTAACCCCCTCACCCAAGCAGTAAACCTAAAAATTAAAGATCTATTTTCAATAGCCAAGTAATTGGTTCATGCAAATATCAATTCAATGTCGTTGTATCCATACAGCACTTTGCCTGAATTTCCTTGTTCAGACCATCTGTAATATTCAATTGATATCCAACAAAAAACATAACGTAACCATATTTAGCTGATTGTCATTTATATTTATTCTACCGATTCCGCCGGGAAATCCATCCACAAAATGCTTCATATTTTGATCACAACCATTAGTTTGATGATGATTCATCATTTCACTGATTATCAAAACTTGTCTCCCCTGATATTCTTACCTTTACATGATTTTGTGACCCCGAAATGTGAATTATTTGAATCCGGGATTGTATTTCAACGGATATTTTGCAAAATTTAATCGGACATTACTGAATTCAGTTGCACCTTTCTCTCTTATTCTCACTATCTCTAAATTACTTTTGAATACATTTAATAATATATGATTAGGTACAATAAACATCCTTTATTCGGATAACCTCTTGCCATACCCGCGAAAGCAGGAATACAGAGTATTAACAAAATTTTTTATTTGTACCCTGGATCCCCGCTTTCGCGAGGATGCCAATGGGAGAAAAGAATGGGATGTCAATAATAAATAATCCGCTAACAATATATTGAGAGGACAGATAGGCCGGAAAAGGCTTGTTTATAAGAGATGTAACGCGATAAAGTATAGGTCAACATTTAGATTCGAACATCACAAAATACCTGGATAAACAGATTCAACGGAGGAATCGATGCCCGTTTACGAATATATGGGTCAAAAGCCTGTCATTGGTGAAGGTACCTGGATAGCACCGAGTGCAGAAATAATTGGTAATGTAACCATTGGGAAAAACTGTTACATCGGATTTGGAGCAATTATCAGAGGTGATTTTGGTAAGATAGAAATTGGTAATGAATCAGCCATTGAAGAAGCAGTAGTCATCCATGAAGCGGAAAATGTTAAAATTGGTAACAACGTTATTATTGGGCATATGGCAATGCTTCACGATGTTATAATTCATGATTATGCACTGATAGGTATGCAATCAATGATATGTTCATTTTCAGAAATCATGGAATGGTCAATTATCGCAGAACAATCTATGGTGATGAAAAAACAGATAATACCTCCCAAAAAAATATATGGTGGATCCCCGGCAAAGGAGATAGGACAAACAACTGAAAAACATATTGAGATGCTAAAGTTCGGACAACAAGTATATGGAAATCTGGCAAGCCAATACCACAATAGTTTCAAACGAATCGATTAATATTTTTTTCAACGCTGTTTCAACCGGGCAATTCAAATTCATTAATTTGTGCCTGAACGAAAACCCGTAACAATCAATAATTTCCGTTTAGGTTAAAATAGCCTTTCAAGAAGTTATTACTTTTTTAAAAGAAACACTCCTTTTTAATAAAGTTGTTTTTGTCTGTTTTTCCCAACAGAATCAAAACATATATTCGCAAACAATAATTAATCAAAATCTCAAACTAACCTGATCAAAATGGCAACAATAGAAGAGAGCATTATCAACTCAATCACAAAAAACGGCTTTCCGGAAAAAACGGTTTCATTGCCTTTTCAAGCAATTTTTAAAACATGTAAAAATCAGGATATATCCTTGTCTGCCGTGTTAAAAAATCTTGAGGGGCAAGAAATATTTAATGAAAAATCCGGTGATCGGATCCTGTTTTATGATAAAAAACCTGCCCCCAAAAAATCTGATTTCAATCCGGGCGACATGCCGGATGATCTTTATAAAGATGCGATGGAAAAGATGCAGAACATGGATCCAGGGAAATTGGAAGAGATGAAAAAACGAATTATGTCTATGTCTCCAAAAGAGCAACAGGAAATGTTAAAAAAAGCCAAAGATATGTTCAACCCAAAAAAGTAACCGTATCTGAAAAGTAAAATTTGCGGTGTTTTTAGCTGTTTGGAGGTATCCGGTCTTCAACCAACTACTGAGTAAAACAATTATTTTTACTTCAAGATTGATGAATACTGCAATAAAATTTTACATGAATACATATTTCTGATAGATTTATATTTATTGATGATTGAAATCAATTCTTTTAAAAGATAAGTAAAGATCCAGTTGTCAGCTGACAGACACTTATACAGGCTAAATATACAAACTTTCAACTATCAACCAAGAGTGAAATATGAAAATTGAAGAAAAAAAGGAAAACGGCTTTATCGTTCTAAGTATTGATGGAAACATTGTTCTGGAAGATACATCGAAATTAAAGGAGAAAGTTGAGGTATATATCGAAGACGAGTCAATTAAGGGAATAGTCATGAATTGTGAAAATGTAAAATTCATAGACTCCTCTGGTCTTGGACTGATTGTTTCTATCTACAAAACATTGATCAAAAGGGAGCGCAAGTTCGCCCTTTCATGCCTGGACAGCAAAACAATGGAAATATTCACATTGACAAAACTGGATAAAATTTTAACATTAACAGACAGTGATGAAGCAGCCATGAATGCTTAATTCCAATAACGTCCCTTTACCACCTGCTGTATATAGAATTGATATCCTGCTATATAAAAAAAGGTCGGTTTTTTTATATCAGACCTCGTGACAGAAACTTAGAAAATCCATGTATATCTTATAATAACAATAATATGGCTATTTTTTGGACAGTGACTTTGCCTTAAAATTTCATAAACTACTGTAAATATAGCTTATGAAATTTGTGAATTTCGATATTTAGGACTTAACTGTCCAACAATTCACCCCAGATACTGTAAGTGTCACGAGGTCTGTATATAGCAAATTGGGAAGATTTATTCGGTTGGATATACGACCACTTAAAGAAATCGTCTAAAACACCTCACATCGCACCTTGGTCAATCTGATTAAGCAATGTATTCAATCAGATTCGGCGTAAGATACCCAGAGTTTCAAATAATTCGATTTCTTCAAATAATCCGGAAGCGATTGCCATTTGCCAGATTTCAAAAGGAGCCTGTCCCCCTTTTTCGGGATCAGGAAAAATATCATGAATGGCCAATATTCCCCCTTGCTTAACAAACACTGACCAGGAGCGATAGTCATTCAGTGTTGCTTCCTGACTATGTCCACCATCTATAAAGACCATTCCTAAAGGAATATTCCAGTTTTTTGCAACCAAAGCAGATTTAGCAACCATTGGAACAACTGTTTCTTCAAGTTTAGCGCGATTCAGTGTTCTACGAAATTCCTGAAAACTGTCAAATTGACAATTTTCAGCGTCATACAACTCTTGATCATGATACTCTTCGCCAATTTGATGTTCTTCAGAACCCCGGTGATGATCAATGGCAAAAAGAACAGCTTGCTTCTCTCTACAGGCAGAGCCCAAATATACTGTCGATTTACCACAATAACTGCCAATTTCAAGGCAAGGCCCTATTTGAGATGATTCAAGAGCGTATTGGTAAAGTACTTTCCCCTCTTCAGCATCTAAAAATCCCTTAATTGTTTCGATATTTACTGACAACTTCATTTTTCTTTATCCTATAATTAACCTTTAACACTCTGTTAGGCACGTCTTTGTTATGAATCCAGCCCTGAGAATTTGGCTATACCTTAAAATAATAATAAACAGGGTATTCACTAATCCCCCATTCTCGGAAACAGAATCGAACGTAACCAACCCAGGGTAGAATTCTTTTTTAAGTTTTCCCGATCAAATGCATTCATATACTTCTCCAGTTGCTCCGGATTAGAAAACATTTTTTCTCTTTTGTTAAACGTCCTCTCCAAGTCGAGCTGTTTAACTACTTTTGCCGGATTTCCAGCAGCAATAGAATTGGGTGGCACATCACTCGTTACAACTGAACCCGCACCGACAATGCTGTTTTCACCAATAGTAACCCCTTTACAAATTGTGGCACAATCACCGACCCAGACATTCTCTTTCAAAATGACCGGGGCTGCCTTTCCAATCGACTCCAAGCGATCATAAATCCCATGCCAATCTGCGTCTGTTACAAAGACACCATTGGCTAACATACAGTTATTACCAATTTGAATATTCACTGCAGAGGTAATCCTCACTCCCGGACTAATCAGGCAATAATCTCCGATTGTTATTTGCCCTTCATTCTCATTTCCTGCCCATATGACAAGCCGAATATTTGAGTCACTGCTACAGATAACATGCGTATGTTTTCCAATCTCAATTGGAGATCCGAAGATTTTTACATTCCATGGCCGGATGAAGTGGTATCCCTCTCCGAGAGAAGTTAAATGCGGCCGAATAAAATGCTCCACATAAAGATCCTGAATCTTATAATGCAGCCTTTTCAAATAGTAGGGACGACGATCTTTATTCACTTACACTATTCCTTTTTAAAAATCAGCAAAAGTCTCAAAAAAAACTTATTTAAGAACTCAATCATTATTAAAATTTGACTAACACCTACTTCTTTTCAATTCACGTATACAAGACTCTAAACAATGTGTAAATGATTGTGGCATTTTCATAATCGATTTCATTTTAGGTATTCAGAGGGTTTAATTGTTATGACTGTATTCTGATAATTAGAACCTGAACGAAAAGACCCTATTTTTAAGTATAACCTGCTTTTTAAAATAACATTTTGTATGCAAGTTAAGCAGTCGTCAGTTGTCAGCTATCAGCCTTCCGTAAAAAAACATTTTTTCAGTCACTTAACCCTTATAAGGTATTAAAAACTGAATACTGAAAACTTGAATCATCATTAGGGATCTAATTCAACTAAATGGATAGCAGCTGGTTTTTACAGGGTTTTCGTTCCGGCACTAATTAGACTGAATTTGTGAATATCTAACACCAATGCTGATTGACAAAACTTTTTACCCTATGTGAATGAGCCAGAATTTTTTCTTGATTTTGTTAATAAAAAAGTATTCTCCTCGATAATTCAGGTATACAGCTTTTTTCTTAACTGTTAGCATTAAGTGTTTTATTCAGAGGACATAAAAAGTAATTTACAAAAAAAAAATATTGCAGGGTTAATTTTACTAACTTTTCTTTAGAACAGTTAGTTAAGAGCATAGACAAATCGATACAAGCATGCTTAAATCGATTTTTATGGTAATTTTTAAAGATAGATACCTTTAGTTTCCTCATTGAGTATTCTTTTTACATTTATATTGAAAAATAACGAACATTCGTTTCAGTTTTTCGAAAATTCAATTCTTACAATTGAATTCTTTCGGAACAATTCACTAGAAAAAAGTTTTGAACAGAACCCATTTTCCAATCAGCCAAGAAAACGATCCTGATAAATTCAAACCTCTACGGATTTGCCTTTTAGGCTATCGAAGTAAACCCCATTGTGGTGGTCAGGGTGTTTATATTAAGTATCTTAGTTCCGCTTTAACAAAATTAGGCCATTCTGTTGATGTGATTTCAGGAGAACCCTACCCGGAACTGGATGATAATGTAAAACTGATTAAAATGCCGGGGCTTAATCTCTTTGAAAAAGAGGGTCGGCTAACAACGCTCCGATTTAAGTATTTTTTGTCATCAATCGATTTTTTTGAATGGTTCAGTGTGTTAACCGGTGGTTTCCCAGAACCCTTTACATTTGGGAAACGTCTGGAAAAATTTCTGCAATATCGACAGCATGAATACGATCTGGTTCATGACAATCAGAGTCTGTGCTATGGATTGCTCTATCTTCAAAGTATAAATATACCGGTTGTCGCTACTATTCACCACCCCATTACCAAAGATCGAATTATTGCCCTAAACAGCTCCAGAAATTGGTGGCATCGAATTTTGATCAGACGATGGCACTCATTTTTAAATATGCAAGGTAACGTCGTCCGAAAATTGGATCATTTATTGACAGTTTCGGAACAATCACGCAAAGATATTTTGCAAGCGTTCAGGATTCCAGCATCAAAAATCAGCACCGTTTTCAACGGGATTGATACAGACGATTTTGCCCCCATGCCGGATGTGAAGCGATTGCCTTTTCAACTGATTGCAACGGCAAGTGCCGACGTACCGTTAAAAGGGTTAGACTATCTGTTGAAAGCACTGGCCAGTTTGAAAGATCGCTATCCTGCTCTGGAATTACTGGTAATCGGGTCACGTAAACCCGGTGGACATACTGATGAGCTTATTAACAAACTCAGGCTCAATAACAAGATTCGTTTTGTCACAAATTTAACCACCGAAGAGATAAAAAGGCTATATGCTGAATCTACAATTGCCGTTGTACCTTCTCTTTATGAAGGATTTGGTCTTCCCGCCGGAGAGGCAATGTCATGTGGCATACCGGTGATTTCCACCAACGGTGGTGCCCTGCCGGAAGTTGTCGGCGAGGCAGGAATACAAGTTCCTATCAAAGATTCACCCGCTTTAGCTTCTGCTATCGCTAATTTATTAAAGAACCCGGATAAACGAGAAAAATTGGGAGCTGCAGGACGTAATCGAATATTGGAGAAATTCAGTTGGGATGTTGCAGCAAAACAAATGACTCGCTATTATAACAAGTTACTGCAAAATGCTAACAATTGATTTTGATTTATTTAAGCTGGAAAACGGTGATCGCATTCTTGACCTCGGCTGTGGAGTCGGCAGACATGTGATTACGTCGTACACGTTAAAAAACATACAGGCAGTGGGAGTTGACCTCTGCCTCGACGATCTCAAAACTGCCCGCCAAAGGTTTGAGGATGAATTTTTTGAACCGGAAAATGATAAAAAAAGTTTTGGTTTAACGGTTGGCAATGCTTTGCTTTTACCTTTTACCGATAATTGTTTTGATAAAGTCATATGTTCTGAAGTATTAGAACATATTCCAGATTATCAGGCGGTATTAAAAGAGATTCATCGGGTACTGAAACCTGAAGGGATTTTTGCCGCCAGCGTACCTCGTTTTTTTCCTGAATGGATATGTTGGAGACTCAGTAAAGACTACCATAGTGAAGAAGGTGGTCATATTCGTATCTTTAATTCAGCCCGACTTCGCCAGGATATCGAAAAACAGGGAATGGTTTTTTATAGCGGTCATGGAGCCCACGCACTGCATGTTCCATATTGGTGGCTTCAATGTATATTCTGGGCTAATAGAGAACGCTCAAAAATTATAAAGTCCTATCATCGTTTTTTGGTTTGGGATCTGATCAAAAGACCGTGGATTACCAAAACACTCGATAACCTTATGAATCCATGGATGGGTAAGAGTATTGTAATGTATTTTAAAAAGGATTAAAACCATGTCTAAGCTATATTTATTTAAAGGTTCACTACCCGATAGTTTTTTTAGACAAACAGCAGACTATATCGCTTCTGTTCAACGAAGCGATGGCGCAATCCCCTGGTTTAAAGGCGGGCATGCAGACCCTTGGAATCATACTGAGGCTGCCATGGGACTGAGCATCACAGGTAAATACAAAGAAGCAGAAAGAGCTTATGATTGGCTTAAGGATACTCAGCTGGAAAATGGGGCATGGTGGAATTCATATAAGGATGATTCAACCGAAGAGAAACTTCGTACAGAATCCAATTTTGTGGCGTATGTTGCTGCAGGCGTCTGGCATCACTACTTAATCAGCCAAAAAGAAGCGTTTTTAAGAAAGATGTGGCCAGTGGTTGAATCTGCCATCGACTTTGTTATCAGTTTGCAAACAGAGCATGGTGATATTTCCTGGGCGGTCGATGAGGACTACGGCATTAGAAATGATGCGTTGGTGACCGGATGTAGCTCTATCTATAAAAGTCTTGAATGTGCCATTAATATTGCAGCAGCTCTTGATAAAAAGCGACCTCAATGGATCATTTCCCGTAACAAGTTAGGCTATACCATCCGTAACCATCCGGAGCGGTTTGACCGTACTTGGGAAAGTAAAGTCCGTTATTCGATGGATTGGTTTTACCCGGTTCTGGCAGGCGTCTATACAGGAAATGCCGCCCGTAGCAGAATCAGCTCAAAATGGGATACTTTTGTAAAAAATGAGCTTGGATGCCTTTGTGTTTCTGATGAACCTTGGGTAACCGTAGCTGAATCCTGTGAATTAACGATGGCTTTAATTGGCGCAGGCAATCATAAAAAAGCGGCGCAACTATTTAGCTGGTTGCATAATTTTCGGGAAAAAGATGGCTCATATTGGACCGGATATGTTTATACAAAAGATGAGCTTTGGCCGGAAGAAAAACCCACCTGGACTGCCGGGGCAGTGTTACTGGCAGCTGATGCGTTAGCAAATGCGACACCTGCATCACAGCTTTTTACGAAGGTTTCAATTGTGGATGCCAATGAGAATAAAAAAGATATTCATTACGCCTAAATAGTTGCTGGTTACTGAGGTTTCGCCGAATGGGCACCTGAAGAGTACTCCACAGAATCTGTTGTTTATCTGGCGAATCTGGTGAAACAGATTAAATAACCTTTCAGTTATATTATGGTAACAGTCTTACAATTCCGTGACGTTTCCCTGTTTGAGAATGAGGAATTCGGTATTTCCAAACTAAACCTTAGTATTCACCTTAGGAAGAAATATCATATCTTTGTTGAGAATCACGACAAGCTAAATACACTTTTAGGACTGATAGAGGGGAGGCTGAATGCTCAAAAGGGCTTTATTCAGAAATCAGGAAGGCTGTTTACCCAAAGCGATAGATTACTACTAGGTGATAAGGTTTATGCAAAGAATGCCGGTGACTGGTTAGCCCTGAAAGATAACTGGTTTTACTTCAATAATAAAAGAAAATCTAAATATTCAGTCTTAGATAGCATCCGGGCCAAGCACATCCAGCATCTTCCAATCTATAAGCTCAATGAAACCGAAAAGATAAAATTCACCCTCATGTCACTGATGTTTCAAGAATCCGGCATGATATTGATTAGTCGATTACAGACCCTGCAACTCTCTGAACAACTCACCGAAATGCTGAATCGAATTATTCAGGGGACACATTGTACCCTCTGCCTGTTTAGTATAAAAAGCCAACAAGACCGAACTTATAATTCCCCGGAAATGTACCCTTCTTTAACTGAAGTTGACTTAACATCAATCTGATCAGAAAAACCCAGATAACTATTCATCCTTCATTTGAATCCGCCATACCCCTGATGCTGCTGTCGCTTAACTTCCCTCAAGCACCATCAGAAGCCTGGCTCTTGCATTCTATATTTTTAAATTCTGAATAGTTGCCAATCTAGCAGCGTTTCCAGGAAAAGCTGATCATGTTATCAATATCATCAATACCTAGAGCCAGCATCATAATCCTGTCGAATCCAAGCGCAACACCGGCGCAATCTGGTAAGCCCTCTTTCAGAGCAGATATAAAGCGATGATCAATTGGTAAGGGTGTTTTGTTCATTTGAATTCTTTTCTCATTCTCCTTATCAAACCTTCTTTTCTGCTCCTGGGAATTATTAAGTTCAAAAAAACCATTTCCTAGTTCCAGCCCTTTATAAAACAGTTCAAACCGTTGTGACACCAGGGGGTTTTCTGGACATATCCTCGCCAGACTTGCCTGTGAGGATGGGTAATCAAAAACAAAAATGGGTTTGTCTATACCCAGATAGGGCTCAATCAGTGCTCCCATTAAGAAATTCAGCCATTCATCCCTTGGCATATCAGGATCATCCAGGTAATCCGGTAAGACCGTATCGTTTTTTTGGCAGACACGAATCAAATCTTCATAATTCATGGAAAAAGGATCGATGTCTAAATAGTTTTGAAACAAAGACGAGTAAGCAATACGATCGGCCAGACCACAACCCAGCAAATTATCCAGCAACTGCTCAATTTCATTCATCAATTGCCAATGATCCCAACCGACTCGATACCATTCAATGATTGTAAATTCCGCATTGTGGTAACACCCACAGTCATCTTTGCGAAAAGATTTACAAATCTGATAGATAGACCCCACGCCTTCACATAGCAGTCTTTTCATGTGATATTCAGGCGAAGTGATCAGGTAATGATGATGATTGCCTGGCTCCTCATTGAGGGAAAAGGATTCCAGATGGAGATCAACAGAGGGGAATTCTGAGATACTGGGTGTTTCAACTTCCAATATCTCGTTTTTTTCGAAAAAATCACGAATCTGTTTTAAAAACCGGGCTCTGCTTTTTAACGTATCTGAAGATGCTCCGGATTTCCAGTTCTGCATTACTATTTAACTCTTTCTACATATTCAGCGGTTCTAGTATCAATCTTTATTTTCTCATTCTGGTTGACAAACAATGGAACATAAATGATGGCACCCGTTGAAACCGTTGCCGGTTTTGATGCTGAAGTGGCAGTATCGCCTTTCATACCTGGTTCACAATGTGTGATTTCAAGGACAGTGAAATTGGGTACGGTAATCGAAACAGGGATCGATTTATATATCAGCATATCCACAATCATCTCTTCCTGCAGCCATTTCCAGTTATCCCCTATCTGATCCTTTTGTAATTCAACCTGATCATAAGTATCATTGTCCATAAAATGGTAGACTCCATCCGCAGAGTAAAGAAATTGCATTGTCTGATCAGAAATATCAGCTTTTTTAACCTTTTCGCCACTTTTATATGTTCGATCGAGAACATTTCCAGAAAGCAAACTTTTCATCTTTACACGACTAAAAGCCTGTCCTTTTCCGGGTTTAACAAATTGATTTTCAACGATAATATAGGGATGATCATCAATTTCAATTCTTAGCCCTTTGCTGAATTCTTTTGTTTCGTACATTTTTATCCAATTATCTGGTTTGGTTAGGTAATAACATAATCACCCTGATACATTTACTAAACCGTTTTGCATCAACGTAATTCGTCTAATATCTAATTTATATCAACAAATCAATTATTCGAATTGATTTCATCCTTATAAAATCGGCATTCTATTCAAGGTTAAAAATAACTTGAATCCGATAAATATGTCACTCTTTAATGGTTTCGGAGGTTTATCTTTTTGTAATATATAGGATCAAAAGAAGTTTCATAAATACGATATGTTGTTCTTTTGATACCTTCTAATTCACAAATAATAATTCTTTTCATATAGTTTAGTAAAGTACAAAAGAAGAGTGAAAATTTTTCAGATTTTTTCAAACCGGGTAAATATAGATTTTAAATTGAAGACTTGCATAAATAAGACATAGTTTGAGATAATCTCTGTCTGAACCGTAAAATTAAATAAAATTACCAATATACGGTATATTAATCCATCCATTCCAAATCTATCTTAAAGACAATACGACAATAAAACCGAGCGTTTAAATGAGTAAAACAAAAGCCCCGTTAATTTTGGTTATTGACGATGAGATCGCAATACGAGAGAGCATTAGTGACTTTCTGGAGGATTCTGGAAATTCAGTAATTCAGGCAGAAGATGGCTCTGTTGGCTTGAAGCTTTTTAGAAGCATGAAGCCGGATGTTATCCTGGTTGATTTAAGGATGCCTAATGTCGATGGACTGGATGTCCTGGCAAGTGTTTCAAAGGAATCACCCAATACACCCATTATTGTTGTTTCGGGTACCGGGGTACTAGAGGATGCTATCGAAGCATTAAGACTGGGAGCATGGGACTATTTGACCAAACCGATTTATGATATGACTGTGTTGCAGCATTCAATTAACAAAGCCATTGAAAGAGCCAACCTGATCAGGGAAAATCTTCGCCATAAAGAGTATCTGGAAGAGATGGTAAAAAGCAGAACGGCAGATCTGGAAAAAAGAACGGAAGAGTTGTTAACCTCAAAAGAACTGGCGGAATCGGCCAATCGTGCAAAAAGTATGTTTCTAACAACAATCAGTCATGAACTCAGAACCCCAATGAACGGGGTTCTTGGCATGGCTCAGCTGGCACTTGAGACTGACCTGGATAATGAGCAGAGAAAATATCTGGAGATCATTCTTCAATCAGGAAAAGCACTTTTAAAGATACTCAACGAAATTTTAGATTTATCAAGAATTGAGGCCCAGAAAACAACAATTGAACATATCAATTTTGACTTAGGTGAGACCGTTGAAAGTATCATTCATCTTTTTTCAGGATCAGCTGATACAACCGGAATATTGCTTGATTGTAGAATTCAACTGGACATCCCAACTCAGCTAATTGGCGATCCGAATCGATTGAATCAGATTTTGTCAAATTTATTGGCCAATGCATTAAAATTTACTGAAAAGGGTGAGGTTCAACTAACCATTAAAGGCGAGAACGAATCTAACAACAACATCAACCTGCTTTTTTGTGTCACCGATACCGGAATTGGCATTTCAGAAGAAAAAATAAGTAGCATTTTTAAACCTTTCACTCAGATCGACAATTCAACAACCCGAAAATACAGTGGAACCGGCTTAGGATTAACCATAGTTAAAAAACTGGTAGAATTGATGAAGGGTGAAATATGGGTCGAAAGTAAAGTCGGTATTGGAAGTAAATTTTGGGTAAAGCTTCCTTATCAAAAGCAACAGGAATCCGCGAAAAGTGAAGCAGCCTTTGATTTTTGCGATTCGACTGCACTTATTATTAGTGGACAATCAGAAAATAATAGCTATATAAAAAAGCAGATTCAGGAATGGGGAATGACCTGTTTTGTATCAAGGTCATGGGAATCAAGCCTGAAGAATATTAAAGCCGCCATTGATCAGAAGCATCCTTTTGATTTATTGATTATAGATTATCAATTGGATGGGTTAAACGGAATTGAACTGATAAAAATAATTCTAAAAGATAAACTTTTCCCACCTGAAAAGATAATTATTATTTCTTCTATTCAATTCGAAAAAATCAAAATCGCAACACAAAAGCTCAATGTCCTTCACTGTATTCCTAAACCCATTATCCAGGCGTCATCCCTATTTGATTCGATAGTTGCCATATTAAACAATACCACCACAGAATTCAATCCGTCAGAAACCAAACCATTAAAATTAATAGATACCAAAGAGAACACCTGCCGGATTCTCGTCGTTGAAGATGATACCATCAACCAGCTCGTTATCGATGGGATGTTAAAAAACCTGGGTTGTTCAACGGATATTGCATTCAATGGGGTAAAAGCATTGCAGTATTTTGAGAAAAACCAGTATGATTTAGTTTTTATGGATTGTCTAATGCCGGAAATGGACGGCTTCGAAACAACTAGAAGAATTAGAATAATCGAACAGAATAATAACGTTGTAAAAAAAGTTCCGATTATCGCATTCACCGCTAAAGCAATGAAAGGCGATAAAGAACAATGTATAGAGGCGGGAATGAATGATTATTTAACAAAACCGGTTACAATAAGCAACCTAAAGGCTTTAATCAATAAATATAAGACAACTACAGAAGATCAAAACTCTCAAAAATAAAAATAGAATGAACAATAAAATTCTTGATAATAAATTAGAATTATTAGACATTTCAATAAAAAAGACAGATTTATTACAAAGCATTGTTGAGCACATCAATGAGATTCAATCCAATGACATTTTTCTGGATGAAATCCGTGAGATGTATCGAGATCTCCTGGACCAGGAGAATGAACTCGTCCAGGAGAAAGAGATCACCATGAATTGCCCCTCATGTGGGGTAGAGTGCGCTCAGATATACTCATACTGCATGGTTTGTGGAATCAAACTTCATAATGAAACGGTAAAAGACAGCATGTAGGAACCGCCGCCGCCTGACACCCGTTCAGATTAAACCGGTTCCATCAAAAGGGAATTCTGATCATCCATATTCAATCTGAAACTGCCTTTGAATTCTTTTTCTTTTAACAGAATCTTGGAAAACGGCTTGATAACCATTCGATTAAAAGCATTTTTCAAAGGTCGGGCCCCATATTTATCATCGAAACCTACCTTTCGAATTCGCTCTTTAAATTCATTATCCAAACTCAAAGTGATATCTTTCACCGTCAATTTCTGATTGAGTAACTCCAGTTCTCTCTCCAGAATCAAATTAATCACATCCTCATTAAGCAGATCAAAATACAGGACTTCATCCAGACGACCTAATAATTCTGATTTAAAAAAGTCTTCATGATTAGGCAGATTTGACGTGGCAAAAATAACGGTATTCTTGAAATTGACTACCCGCCCTTGCGTATCTGTTAATCGACCATCATCCAGAATCTGAAGCATTATATCACTAAAATCGGGATGTGCCTTTTCTATTTCATCAAAGAGGATGACACTATAAGGATTATGTCGTACCGCTTCGGTCAATATCCCTCCTTTCTCATACCCCACATATCCAGGAGGTGCACCAATCAGTTTAGCGACTGAGTGCTTCTCACTATATTCACTTAAATCAATCCGAATTAGAAATTTTTCACTATCAAAAAGGAATTTCGCCAGGGCTTTGGCTGTTTCTGTTTTTCCGACCCCTGAAGGTCCCATCAATAAAAAGCTGCCCAATGGTCGGGTTTGATCTGTTAAACCGGCATGAGCAGCAATGAGTGTATCTGTAATCTCTTCCAATGCTTTCTCCTGACCAAACACCCTTGATTTTAGGTAACCAGCTAATTCCAGCAAATTTTCCTGCTGTGTTCTCAATATCCGTTCAACCGGCACTCCTGTTGAACGAGAGATGACTTCACCAATATTGGCCCGAACCAGTTTCCATGAAACATCAAATTCAGCGATTTCCTCTTCAATTTTAGGAATATCACCATATTTAATACGGGAAGCCCCTTCAAAATCACCTTCCATTTCCATTTTTTGAAGTTGAAACTGTAATTTATCCAATTGCTGTTTCAATTGAGAAACTTTTTTCAAATCCAGTACTTTACTTTCCCATGTTTCTTTACCGGAGTTAAACTGCTTTTCTATCTCGTCTATTTCCTCACTCAGCTTTTTATCTTTTGGATTGGCCTTAGCCAGAATTTTTTTACTTCTGATCAGCGCATTCATCTCTTCCAGCTCGGGCGGTAAAGAATCCGCACTCAGTTTCAATCCTGCCGCTGCTTCATCTACGATATCTATGGCTTTATCAGGTAAAAAACGATCTGAAATAAACTGATCTGACAAATATACAGATGAAACAATAGCGTCCTCAGTTATTTCTATGCCATGATGGATTTCAAGTTTTTCTTTTAATCCCATCAGGATCTGAATGGTTTCCTCTTTAGTTGGCTCTGATACTGCAACCTGATGAAAGCGTCTTTCCAAGGCGGAATCCGCTTCAATATACTTTTTATACTCATCATAGGTCGTCGCACCAATACAGCTTAATTCCCCCCGGGAAAGGGCAGGTTTTAAAAGATTCGCAGCATCCATAGCCCCCTCGGTTTTTCCGGCCCCAATGAGAAGGTGTATCTCGTCAATAAATAAGATTGCATCTCTCCCCTGGTTTTTAATAAATCGGATCAATGCATCCATTCTTTCCTCAAACTCTCCCCTGAATTTGGTACCAGCCATCAAAGTACCTAAATTAAGGTTATAGATCGTTTTCCCCTGGATAATATCCGGCACATTGTTTGATTGAATTAAACCGGCAAGACCTTCAACGATGGCTGTTTTTCCGACGCCTGGAGAACCGACCAGAACCGGATTATTTTTGGTTCTTCGACAAAGGATCTCCTGTACTCTCCTGATTTCCACCGATCTCCCAATAACCGGATCCAGTTTTCCTGCTTCAGCCAATTCATTAAGATTTTCGAGAAATTCAGGTACTTCACTCTCATTTTCATAGTCAGATGCATCAATCTCCAATTGAGGAAAAAACCGTTGCAAATGACGTAACAGATCTGCTTCAGAAATTAATTCCTTTCCTTTTTGAATCGCCTCTGAAGATGCCATAGTAAACCATTCAGAGAACTTAACCGAAGGTCTGATTTTATCAAGTGAAATCCGATCCATAGTTGGCAAACCATCCAGCAAACCTCTGATGACCTTTTTTTCTCCCTTCAGTTCTCTGGACGATATAGTCGCCGGATTATTAATCAAACCCCACAGAAGATGAAATTCTGTCAATTCACTGTTTTTTCTTTTTAAGGCTTCCGCCTGCGCGAGTTCAACAGAACCCGTTACAATAGAATCATAATTATTCATAAGGTTCCTTTTATTTTTTAGTCTGATTAGGTCAAAAATGGCAATAGATTTGTTATAATACTAGGTATGATACAGACTTCCGGTTGAGGGGGGGGGATTTTTCTATAAAACCATCACTTATCTATCAAAAAAATTCGGAAAAATGTTTCGTATTTTCGTATGATAAGAACGTCCGGCGGGAACGGAAATGACCTGTTTTTCACCCTTTTTTAACAGTATTTTTAGCTCATTATTTTTTTGAAATGTAATAGATTCAACTTTTTTGGTATTTACCAGATAGGACCGATGGACTCGCATAAGACTATTCTCCTCAAAATAGTCCGCAAGTGCTTGAACCGTCGTTCTGATTTTTATAATTTCAGCTGATTTCGATACATCCAAATGCATAAAACAATAAGGCGCTTCTGACTTTATAAAAACCACCTGTTTCATCTTCCGCTGAACCTTAAAAAAAACCTCCAATTGTTTCTCATCATATGTATCTTTCCCTTCGATCTCAGCCGTATTTTTGTGTTTCATATTTGAAAGCACAGATACTTTAGCGAGCAGCTCGTCCATTTCAAAGGGTTTGGTAATATAGTCATCACCACCAACGTTATATCCTTTCAACCGTTCATTCAGAGTCACTTTTGCAGAAAGAAACACAATCTTGGCATCTTCATGGTTGGGGCCTTTCCTGATAATCCGGCAGGTCTCATAGCCATCAATTCCAGCCATCATAATATCCAACAGTATAACATCCGGGTTAAACTGCTTAAGATGTTCCAAGGCTTCTTCACCTGAACATGCCGTCAATAAATTATAGTCCTCTTCTAAAATTTCACAGAGAAATTCAACAATCATGGGATCATCGTCCACGACTAAAATATTATTCTTTTTCTCCATAATTCTTCAATGCGCCAGTTTTTTGATAAACAATTGATAACTTCTCTTCTTAATACGCAATTGATTTAAATATGTAAAGTCGCCCCCACATCATTATCTGGATCATTTGTGCTATTGAACAGGCTATGTTGCGCCTTGACAGTTGCCTTTTGCTTTTTTATCATCTTAATATTTTTCAGCAATGTCCGGTTAGAAATTTGCGGGAGCTGAAAAGTAATCCCTGAATCGTGCTGATAAGATTTTGAATAGAATTTCTTAGTGAAGCGAAACGAAAATTAGCCTTGTTTGAGTGAGTGAGAAGCGAAAGTAGCAGCAGAGGTATGGCGGATTCATACAAATAGGATGTATAATTACAATTTTGATTACTAAAAAATAATAGACAAATCATGAAGTTATTAGATACTAATACCAGAAACATCCAAATATTAAAAAAACCAAAAAACCTCCATATTGAGTAAAATAACAACCTCAAAAGTGGAAAGACGATGCTTATTACAGATTATTTAACCAAAGAGTGTATTCAGATTTTTTTAGAAGGAAATGATAAAAAAGACCTGATTCAACAACTGGCGGAGTTTCATTTTATTCAATACCCGTTAATTAACAGAGAAGAAGCAATGTCTGGTCTTTTTGAACGGGAAAACCTGCTTACTACGTGTATTGGACATGGGATTGCGATACCCCATGCACGTTTGGAGAGTTGCCATAAAATCTCTGTTTCCCTAGGATTGCTCAAAACACCTACTGACTTTGATTCTTTAGATCATGAAGCTGTAAAAATTATGTTTCTTATCTTCTTCCCCAAAGAAAAGGTCAACCTGCAACTCAGATTTCTCGCACGAGTTTCCCGGTTGCTCAGCAATAATAACCTGATAGACAATATCTGCCATAGCCAAACGCCGGATGAAATAATCACCATTTTTAAAGAATATGAAGCAAAACATTTCCATTCAGACTAACCCGAAATGAAATTAGCTATAATTTTTTTACATAAAATTGAATTCCTGGAAGACATCCTGAGTGCATTTCTGGAGATAGGTGTATCGGGAGCGACGGTGCTTAATTCAGCGGGGATGGGACATATTATTTCTGAAAACATTCCTATTTTTGCAGGATTGAGAGATACCTTTGCCGGCAGTAGTCCAAACAATAAAATCATTCTAGTGGTAACCCCAGAAAAAGAGATCAAAAAAATCGCCGAAGTATTAGATGACGTTTGCGAAACCACCGATGATTCTCACACCCATTTTATGATTTCGGTTCCCATTGATCACCTGTTTGGATTTAAATCCAATGATAACCCCTGAGTGCCTCACCAAATAGCCAAATCTCAAACCAGGTTCACCACTTACTCAAAACAATATATTCAAAGAAGAATCGAATAGGGGGGCTTAATACAGCAGTTGAACCTGCTGTATTAAGAAAACGGCGAATAAGTACCTGGAAAATGACCTTCAGGTACTTATCCAATTTAGCGGAGGATTAAACGTAAATATCTATTTTCCACCAAAGGAGTCTTCAGAAATCTCGACAACAGCCCCATTCATTGCCGTAATAGAGGCTATTTTCCCTATGGTGACAGGCAAGACTGAAGTGATAAAAAATTCTGCTGTTTTGACCTGTCCTTCATAATAAATAGCATCCTTCTTTTTAGCACCTGCTTCCAGAGCTCTTGCTGCAACAATTGCCCGCCATAGCCAGAGCCATCCAAAAGTTAAATCACCTGTTACTTCCAACAATGGTGTAGCCTGGGTAAACGCATTGAGGAATTGATCACTCATGGCTGTTTTACCCATCAGAGCAACAACTTCCTGATATTTTGATAAAACATCCTGAACATTTAAGGCAAATGCTTCCAAGCCTTTTACCGTTTTACCTTCATCAATCGTTGACTGAATTTTTGACAGAAAATCCATAAACGGCTTTCCATCATCCATCGTCATTTTCCTTCTCAGCAAATCTAAAGCCTGAATTCCATTGGTTCCTTCATAGATCATGAGAATTCTTGAATCTCTCAATAATTGTTCAACTGGAAACTCTTTGGTAAATCCGTAACCACCATAGATCTGAACACCATGGCTACAAACTTCCCACGTTTTATCCGTAATGTAGCCCTTGATAATCGGTGTTAGAATCTCAATTGTCCTCATCAATTTCTTTTTTTCCGTAGCATCTTCTGAAACCTTCATCTCATCAAAACACTTCCCTGAATAGTATATTAGGCTTCTCATACCTTCAATATACGATTTCATCAGTAACAACTGCCGTCTGACGTCGGGATGTTGAATAATGGGTACACCTCCATCATTGGGCTTCAGGGCATTTGCACTTTGAACCCGTTCCCTGGCATAATTAAGCGAGTGTAGATAAGAAGTCGTCGCCAGACAAAATCCCTGCTGTCCAACCAGTTGACGTGCTTCATTCATCATAACAAACATGGCGCTCATGCCTTTATTTTCCTGGCCCAGTAATGTTCCAATACATTGTCCTTTTCCACCTAAAGTCAATGATGCTGTTGAGTTTCCATGCAGTCCCATTTTTTCTTCAATACCCGTACAAACCACATCATTAAACTCACCCAGGCTACCATCATCATTCACACGGTATTTGGGAACCAAAAAGAGAGATATTCCTCTGCTACCTTCAGGAGCACCCTCAATTCGAGCCAATACAGGATGGATAATATTCTCTGTCATATCATGTTCACCACCGGATATAAAAATCTTGTTCCCGGTAATACTGTATGTCCCATCATCATTTTTAGTCGCTGATGTTGTTAAAGCGCCCACATCAGAACCCGCTTCCGGTTCTGTAAGTAACATGGTTCCTGCCCACTCAGCCGACATCATTTTTTTCAGATACGTTTTCTTTTGATCTGCTGTACCAAAATCTTCAACCAGTTTAGCAGCACCGTGGGTAAGGCCTTGATATAACATGAACGAAATATTCGCCCCAATGAAATATTCATTTGCAACTAAAGAGATTGTTTTTGGCATGCCACCACCACCGCATTCATCAGGATCATCTGACATTGCCAACCATTCACCCTCTCTGTATAACTTATAAAGTCGTTGAAATGGTTCCGGTACTTTAACAACACCATTATCAAACTCACATCCTTCATCCCCAACTTCCTGTGTCGGCAAAATTTCTTTAATCGCTAACTGCCGTGCCTCGGAGATAATCATATTCATGGTTTTCTTGTTAAAATCGGAAAATATCTCGTGCTTTGATATTTCATCAATTTTCATCTGCTCATACAAAACAAATTCGATATCCCTCTTATCCGCAATTTGTTGTGCCATATTTAATTCTCCTTCACGTAATGATTTGTAATTATTTCTTGTAAAATAAAACAGCAGAAGCCTTGTTATTCGATCTATTCCATTTCAGCAGCTTCTGGAATATTCGATTAAATAGATGTATTAATCGAAGATAAACCTTTTTTAAACAAGTATCACTGATAACTATAAGTAAATCACTATAACTATAAAATGATCAAGGTCGCTTACTTGAAAACTTTTTTAATTTTTATCAACCTTTTTTTTATATAAACTAACAGATTCGGCTGAACATGGACAGATATAATCCCTCCACCATTCAACGGGCTCTACCCCTAATGGTTTAAACCTTTGAATTTCTGTTTATTTTATTATTAACCAATGGATCAATTTTCAACTGGGAATAACGAGGTAAAATGGGTAGAGAAGAGTGGTTTTTCTTTATACCGGAAGAATCTATGAATAGGGAAGAGTGACACAAAAGACCGCACCACCGTCAACTCCATTTTCTGCGTGAATTTTCCCCCTATGTGATTTGAGGATCTCATAGCAAATGGATAAACCCAATCCAGTTCCACCAGCCCCTGTCTTTGTCCTGGAACTTTCATAAAATTTCATAAAAATCGAATCCAGTTCATTTTCAGGAATACCTATCCCTTGATCGCTTATAATAACTTTTAGAGCCTGTTTTTTAACATTGTTGATTTCAAGTTCAGCATGCTCAAATGTGATGGTTATCTTTTTTCCGCTGGGTGTGAACTTAATACCATTTTGAATGAGGTTTCTAAAAACCTGATCAATTCGCATATTATCACATTTCACAACTGTTGAAATTGAATCCTTAACCACTTCCACTTCAATTCCTTGCTCGTGAATATCTTTTTGTAGATCTGTGATGGCATCATTTATAATCACAAGTACGTCATAATCAGCCAGCTGATAGGTTATTTTACCCGCCTCCATCATTGAAAGATCCAACAAATCATTCAAAAGATTCATCAATTTATTGCCGCTATCTTTAATTTTACAAAGAAATTGCTTTAATTTTTCTCTCGATCCGGTTTCAACTTTATCAATACCCAAACCGGTAAAGCTTAATATTTGGTGCATCGGGGTTCGTAATTCATGAGACATATTTGCCAGAAATTCACTTTTTGCCTGATTTGCCTCTTCTGCAATTACCTTTGAATTCAATAAATCCACAGTCTGATCTTCAACCAGTTTTTGTAAATTCTCTTTATGCTTTAACAGTTCCTGTTCAATTTTTTTTCGGTGGGTAATATTTAAACCAATGGATTGAAACTCTAAAATACTACCGTCATTAGAGAGTATCGCACAGTCTGTCCATTGAAACCAGTTTGTCTCGCCATTAGACGTTGTATGATTCCGCTCAGATGTAATCACTCGATTATCAGGCGTACAATATATCTTGTCCACATGGCAAATATCCTTAAACGACAATCCCCGTATTTCGCTTTTTTTAATCTCAAAAAACTCACAAAACGCTAAATTGGCAAATGTAATTGTCATATCAGGCAGGTATCGACAAATTAACTCAACCTGATCCTCAACAATTGATTCATAACGCCGCTCATTTTTATGAAGTTTTTCTTCGATCAAACGCCGGCTCAAAGCAATATCAATCACAGCCTTCAAGGCAGATTTGTTGACCGGTTTTAACAAATAACCATAAGGCGATATTTTAACAGCCTTATCAATAGTCTCTTCGTCTGAATATGAAGTTAAAAAAACAACGGGGTGATTGTGCTCTTTGATCAACCGTTCTGCGGTTTGAATCCCATTCATTTTTCCAGATAATCCGATATCCATCAAAATCAAGTCCGGCTGAATTTTGTTCGCTAAAATAATCGCCTCTTTACCTGTCCCAGCTTCCCCAAGCACCCGATGATTCAATTTAGCTAAATGCGTTCGTAGTACTTTAACTAAAACAATTTCATCTTCAACAATTAATATATTTGCCATTCTACCCTATGAAGTTTGACGCCTCAGCATAATATTTACGCAATTATGGTCAAGAATATACAATAAAGATCATTGTGCGAATTTAGTTTTTATCCATGGTTTTTAACACGAGTTTTCTCTAAAAATAACCCCCGGACCAACATTCATAATAGCTACTGGTTTTTAATCTTTCAATACATTTTTGTAATTGAATCGATATTAAATGTTATGATTCAGAGCTCCTGAGATTTAGTATTATCAATCTTGATGTCCAATGCCCATAATTTAACCGTTTCTTGGCAGAACCATACGTCTGTTTAAGTGATAAGAAGCGAAAATTGCAACTTCAAAGGAACAGGTTTGGCTTTTTTCCTGCAATTCATCCTAAAATGCTTCACACTTAGGTTTGTTTTGGTATTAAAAATACTGCGAATAGTTGTTAAATTGATGAGATAATCTCCCAGCTGTCAGTAATCAGCCATCAGCTTTCAGGCTACAAGATTTTGAGTTTTTTAAACTGACAGCTGATAACTGATGGCTGATCACTCTGACCGCTTATGGCAAAATTAATTCACCATTAGCCAAAATCCGTGCCAAAACAAACTATAGTTGAAGCACTATACTTAAAAGAGGGGGCGGCAAGAAGGGAACTTAATCAATCTTTTTTTGAATAGCAGGGTAAGTATCATCCTAGCTAATTAACTCAACAAAATCCAAATCCTTTGAACCAGGGAAGAACAACTAAACAGTCATCATTTGAGGTGTCATCACAATCAATCGTACTTTTGTGTACGTACAGCTTCTCTTTTTTATTAAAAATAATATGAATTCCATCAGTTAGAATTTCAGCATCACCCGCTCTTAACTCATCCAGAGTTACATCCAGTTTACTGCCTTTTCATGTTATTCCCCGATAGACTAAACGAACATATTTTTCACTACTCTGCGTTAAATCTTTAAGGAGTCTTTTCTTAGCCTTCTCAGTAATATTAATCTCAATCATATCATACCTCGCATGTACACAGGCACTTTTATGACAAAATAACTTTAACTCAATCCGAACTTTACCTAAATTTCATTAAACTTATTTCATAAAAACAACCACTTTTCCTTAACAGATGTAAATTCTATCATCCTACTTATTCAGAAAACCAAAATATCAAAAAGAAGGCCTTTACCTTTCATCAATAGCTCGACAATTAAAAAAGGGGGATAATATATCCCCAAATTATATTCATACCACTATTTCTTCTTCTTCTTTGCTGCCTTCTTTTTAGTAGCTACGGCTTCACAAAGATTTTTTCCTGGCCTAAATTTTGGTACTACTTTGGCAGGGATACTCATCTTCTTTCCGGTCTGAGGATTTCGACCCGTTCTTGCTGCCCGCTTTGCAGTTGTAAAAGTACCAAAGCCAATTAGCGTAACATTCTTACCTTTGGCTAATGAAGCTTTAATATGTTGCATCATGGCATTAACTGCTTTTTCTGTTTTTGCTTTTGTCAGATCTGCATCTTTTGCAACAAGAGCGATCAATTCAGCTTTAGTCAAATTTTTACTCATTTTTTCTCCAGTAAGAAGTATCAATATTAAAATGACAGTACGTTATTGGTTAGAAGCTAATGATGAAAGGCTGTATAGACCACTATAGTGATATATTTAAAAAGTCAAACTTTTTTTTAAAAATAATCTAAAAAATAATCTCTTTAGAGGGGCTACCTATCCAAGAGAAGAGAAGTAGTATGCCCTACTTTACCATTATATAGTCTTTGACAAAGGCTACACCCCTTCAATCCTCCAATAACTTAACTTACAACAAAACCGGTATTTTTACACTGTTTCAGCTTTTTTCCAAATTTTTTCCCCAAAAAAACTGAAAATATGCAATAAAATCGGATAATTCAAGCATCAAGAATCTATAAATCGGTATCAATTCACTCTTTATCAGATACAAATAATCCGGAATTTCCGGTTAATCCCTGTAATTACTACATTGATCCAACTTGATTAAAGATCCAGCCAGGAACTCTGTATTCATTTGTAACTAGTGCCTGAACGGAAACCCTGTAAAATTCAGTTATTATTCATTTAGCTGACTTAGTTCCATATTGAAGATTCGAGCTTTCAGTAATCAGTCTTCAGCTATCAGTTTTTAGTACCTTATAAGTTATTTTCTGCGTTTTTTTAGCAGAAAATAACTTATAAGGTACTTATCCAGTTTATTTGGGCTTAGTGACTGAAAACAAGTTTGTTTTTACTGAAGACTGATAGCTGATAACTGACGGCTTCTTGACTTTCATACTGAATGCTATTTTTAAAACCAGGCTATAATTAAAAACAGGGACTTTTCGTTCAGGCACTAACTAGTGACAGGGCATCATAATATTCCATATAGTTGATATTTTTTAATTTTTAACATATCCTCAGTCGTGTTTTCTGAATAACAAAATGAATACCTGAATAATCTGATTTTTTTACCATTCCCTTTGAAAAGTCATGCTAATTGCAATATAATGATAACACTGTCTTAACAGCCCTAAATCGGCCTTATTTCGACATTATTGTTACTTTCAGTGACAATAAAAGCAAACGGGTTGATAGGTCATTGCTAAACAAAAGGGATAATAAACAAGTTATTATTTTTATTATCCATTACTTAAATGGCACAATGAATCAGCATACTAAAAACCTTAAAATCCCTTCTCTCGAATAAATAGAATACGAATCTATTTCCATGGAGGAGTAATCCGTTACTAGAAAAACAAATCTTTAACATTGAAAAAACAGTTGTAGAGTAGGTGTTTGTTGATGGACAAAGCTTTTACTGTTTTTTTATTGTTTTTGATGATACTTTGCGCATTCTGTCTTTAAAACTCTTCAATTATGAGGCGATCATGAAAAGGTTTATTGTTTTATTAAGCGTCTGTTTGTTTCTCGGAAACCTTTCTTATGCAAAACCGAAAGATCCGGTTGCAGTGCTTTTTCAGGTTAAAGGGAAGGTGCAATATACTAAAAATGGTCGAAAATGGAAAAAAGTGAGGAATAGTAAATTTTTATTTACAAAATATCAGATACGCACTAGTCCCCGGAGTTCAGGAATTATCACCATTCAAAAAACAGGGGAGAACTATAAACTGGGTGAAAATTCGGTTTTCACAATTACAAAAAATGGTATTCAAATCATCAAAGGAACTGCCGATTTATTTGAGTCTTCAAATAAATTAACAAAGGGACTCATCAAAAGATTTACAAAATCACAATCTTATACCACTGTCCGAAGGAGTAATTCATCTAAAAAGTCTGAGATTAAAACTGCCCGAAAAACCACTCTATCTGATTCACATCCGGATATGGCATGGAATAATATCGGTAGTCAATATAACTATGAACTGATTGTGGGAGGAAAGGTTTATCAGGTTCCCAGCACCAATCAGAGTGTTGTTAGATTAAAAATTGAACCCTTCACGGGAACCCAAACATTTGTTATTAACGTCAAAAAGGGCAATCAGCGCATTACCAGCTTGAAGCCTTATAAAATTAAAAATTCAACGAGTAAACATACCATTTCCTGGCTTGAGGAATCACAAAAATCTGATATTGAAGACTCTTTAGATGAAATCAAGGCCACTTATGGAACTAATTTTTTTATGACAGGCAGTTTTTTTGAAAAGCAAAATATGTGGATTGCCGCCATGGATCAATATAAAAGATACCTGGTAGAAAATCCTGATGAAATCGAAATGTCACCCTATTTATTCAAAATGTATAAAAAACTCAAACTCAACACCATCTATTCAAAAGAGCTAAAAGAGTACAAAGAAGCGATGAGACAATAAGCAAAGCTTATTTTAAAACATATGGGTTCTAACTTTTTATGCCTGTTTTTTGATGATTAACGAGTACGATTAAGAGCGAGAATCAAAGAACAGCATATCTTTTTAAATAGAACCTTGATCTGAAAGCAAGGTTTTTTAAGATCCATTCATCCCCCCCTCTTTATAAAAAACCGACCCATTGATCCTCTGCATATATTTCCATATCACTTATAAGACCATTAAAACATCTGCGGTCCTGATCAGACTTTTTCTGCAGTGATGTTCGTTAAAATTTAATGGTTAACTTTTTTCTACTGGCATAACCTCTGCATTATCCTCATACACGAGGAAAGACCGGATAACATTAGCTATAAGCAGTAATATTACAGTGGCTTAGCTGGTTTTTCAGCAAACTTAGTCTTCTGAAACAGAGTAAGCTGTATAGTAATAAAAGGTTTAACCCGCTATCCAAGGCATTAAATGGAATCAATTTACACATTGTTATCTGCAATGAAAGGACAACAAAGGCAGATGGATGCTGTATCCAACAATTTAGCAAACGTAAATACACCTGGATACAAAGGGGATCAGGTACTATTCAGGGAGTATTATAACGAGTATTTGGGGCAGGATTTAGAATCTGAAGAAGAACTGTTTGCCCACAATGAATTTATCTCTCCCTTTTCACGGGGGGGAACCTCGTTTGTAATGCCAGACCATGTCTCCCCATCAATGAAAAACGGTACTTATAAACAAACCTCCAATCCATTAGATATCGCCATCAAATCAGAAGGTTTTTTTGTCGTCGATACACCCTATGGAGAGAGATATACAAGAAACGGACAGTTTTTACTAGATTCCAATAAGTTTCTGATTACCAATTCCGGTGATAAGGTCATGGGGAAAAAAGGTCCTATCCAAATTAGCGGCAAAAACTTTTCCATTGGTACCGACGGATCAGTGTTTGTTAATGGAAAAGAAGTAGATACATTAAACATTGTTGGCTTTTCCGAAAAGACCCGACTGACAAAAATGGGAAATTCATACTGGGCACCGGGCAGTACGTCCCAGAAACCAACAAAAATTGACTCTATTAGTGTTCGCCAAGGATATCTTGAAGGATCAAATGTTCAAACCGTTGATGAAATGGTGAAAATGATAACTGTCAATCGATCCTATGAAGCTTCTCAAAAAATGATGCGATCTCTTGATGAATTAGATGAAAAATCAATCTCTATAGCCAGAGTATAACTGTTTTAGAATTCCAGGAGGATTCCAACCATGATGACATCTTTATTTACAGCCGCAACCGGTATGAAGGGCCAACAATCACAAATCGATACCATTGCCAACAATCTGGCTAATGTTAATACCAACGGCTTTAAAAAAACCCGGAATAATTTCCAGGATCTCTTATATTCAAACGAGGTAGTACCGGGTTCAAACACGTCATCCAATACCATGTCACCGACAGGCCTGCATAAAGGTCATGGTGTCAAACTCATTGGAACACAAAAGGTATTCTCCCAGGGAAATTTAACCCATACCGGACATAATCTAGATATTAGTATTGATGGTGATGGATTTTTTCAGGTTCTTAGACCGAATGGAACCATTGCTTACTCCCGTGACGGTGCCTGGCAAAGAGATGCAGATGGACGTATCGTTAATTCTGATGGATACACCCTTGAACCCGAAATTGTCATTCCACCGGAAGCAACCAAAATTATCATTGGCCAGGATGGGCAAATTCAGGTGTTAATGGGTGATGACCCCACACCTAATCAAATTGGCAATATTCAACTTGCCAAGTTTATTAATCCAGCTGGCTTAAATCCCATCGGAAAAAACCTCTATATGGCAACGGCAGCATCAGGAGTACCCGCCATATCTGACCCCGGCCAGGAAGGCATAGGAATGCTTAGTCAGGGATTCCTGGAAAAATCAAATGTGAGTGTGGTTGATGAGATGGTAAATATGATTGTTGCTCAAAGAGCATATGAAGTAAACTCCAAATCGATTCAAACTTCTGATAATATGTTACAAAGCGCTGTAAATATTCTTCGATAGTGAGCACATATGATCAACACAAAAACTAAAAAGCGGTTTTTAATTGGCATTTTTTTCTTGTTATTTTTTTCCCCCGAAACCTATGCCAGCATAGATACCATTGAAGTTAGAATTCTACCGGAATCCATAGCCTACGGTGAATACTATTTTTTAGGTGACATAGCCGAACTTGACGGTTTTGATGTTGAAGCAATCCAGAAATTAGCTAAAGTTAAAATGGGGAAATCTCCTTTAGCAGGTCATTCCCATATCATCTCAAGAAATCAGGTACAGAATCGTCTAAAGAGAAAATATTCGAAGATCAAGCTTAAACTGATCATACCAAAACGCCCTATGATCAGCAGGGCCAGTTTAAAAATAGGCAAAAACCAGCTGGAAAACATTATCTTTTCAGAAATTCAGTCCCAATTCAAAGAGTTCCAGGATATTAAGATATCAGTCAGAACCCGACTGAAAGACGTTTATATTCCTAAAGGGGAAGCCTCATATAAGATAAAGAGATTGGGTGAAAATGTAAAAATGGGTGGTTACTCTTCATGGATGCTCAGTCTGTTATTGGATAAAAAAGAAGTTAAAAAACTGCTGATTAGAGTTAAGGTCAGTATTTTTGATGAAGTGCTGGTTGCCAAAGGAAAAATCACCAAAGGTAAGCAGATCCAGGAAGAAGATGTTGTCAAAATAAAAAAAGATATTTCCAAAGAAAGGAAAGGGTTTAAATCCGGTCAAAAACTGATTATTGGAAAATATGCCAGAAGAGATATCTATAAGAATGAATCCTTGAAAAAAAACCTGGTTGAAAAACCACTATTAATCAGGAAAGGATCACATATTAAAATCATCTATCAAACACCAGGCATCTATTTAACAAATGTAGCCATCGCGATGAAATCAGGTAAAAAAGGCGAAATTATCCCCTGCCGAACCCTGAAAAGTAAAAAAACAGTCTATGCAATTGTGACAGATGCCAAAAATGTAATGATTTTGCTTTAGGCCGGTATTACCAGAAATTAAATATTTTTGCTGAATACGAAAAAAGTTGTTCAAAAAGTCATCCATAGCGAAATAGGGAACGTACTCATGAAACACTGCTTATTTATCACCTTGGCAATTTTTTTATTGGTCGGTTGTGCCGAGCAGAGGACAAAACTTTTCTCACCCCCTCCTCCTCCGGAACAACCCAAACAGGTAAAAGAAGAGGATTATAGTAATATAAAAAAGCATAGCTATCGGTCCCGCTCAAAAATCCCTCTCTCAAAAAGTCGATATGAAGGATCGCTTTGGAAAGACGAAGCATCCTGGGGAAACCTTTTAAGAGATCATCGAGCTCGATTCAAAGGAGACCTGGTTAAAGTTATTGATATCAATAATATGATCTCCATTCCCAAAAAGGAAGAACCCCAACCCGTTGCGAGACCCGCAGTTGCAGAAGGAGAAGCAGTAGCACAGGCCGCTAACCAGGCTTTAGATGCTATCACCGGAAAGAAGCAAGCCGAAGAAGAACAAAACGATGTTTTAGGTTCTCTCAGATCTATATCTGCCTACGTGGAATCCGTTTTACCCAATGGAAATATGTTGATTGTTGGAGTTAAGGTTGACTACCGCCAGCAAAGCTCGATTCGTTATGTAACAACCATTAGAGGCATCATTAGACCTTCAGATATTAATCAAAATAATGAAGTAACGGCTATCAAACTGGCACGATTTGAAACCAAGATAAAACGACAGGTGCTGGCTCGTAATTATCAAACATTATCTCCTCTGATTGGACAGCAAAAAGCGGGACTTCTGGATAGACTAAGTCACATTGCAACTCCGACTAAAACCAGAGCAAAATAGCCAATAGATGACAATGGCGTTAAGTTGCCTGCATACTGGCTATTTTTTCCAAAAAACGAATACCACTCAATAATGTCTTGTTAGTTTATCTCTAAAACATCCGCTGAACTACAGAAAGCTGACCCGATATTACTGATTAAAATTGACACTTTTTTGTGTCCGCAGTTTTCCTGAATTACAGATTCAGGCTTTTCACAGATCTTTTTACCTCTCCATCTACCATCTTTCATCGTACATTTGTAAAAGGTATACCAAATGCATTGATATATAAAAATTCCATTTTTTTTCATATTTTTGACTCTGGAAACTGGATTTATTGACTATGAAGAACACCACAACACTAATTAGAATAATGCTTTTGATGTTGATTCTATTGGCATCGATCGATTCTCTATTTGCGGTCAGAATAAAAGATCTGGCAGGGATTCGTGGCATGCGGGATAACCAGTTGACCGGATTTGGAATTGTCATCGGTTTAAATGGTACGGGAGATTCAGAGCAATCTGTGCTGGCCAGGAAACCTGTTGTGAATGCATTGGAACGGATGGCGATTTCCATGAATTCAAATGACATAAAAGGACGAGCCATTGCGGGAGTTATCATCACTGCAACCCTTCCTCCCTTTGCGAAAGCAGGGCAAAAACTGGATGTTACTGTCAGCGCCGTTGGAGATGCCATTTCACTGAGAGGTGGTATTTTAATAGCGACGCCACTTCGGGCTCACAACCGGGAAGTATTTGCAGTAGCCAGTGGACCTATTGTAGGTATTCCGATGGGCGTTGAACTACCTGCGGCAAAAGCTTTCATTGGCAGCACGGATTATGTTTTTGATCCCCGTCGTAATATTGTCCCCACTGTAGGGTATGTGATTGGTGGAGGCCTGGTTGAACGAGAAATTGAATTGGATCTCAATGCACGAACCCGTATATTTCTTAATCTGAAACAACCCGATTTTACGACCTCTTTTCGATTATCAAAAATTATCAACAAACACCTAGGGGATGGATCATCCCGCTCAGTTGACGCAGGAACGGTTGAGGTCTCTGTGCCCGCAAGTTATTTAGGACAAACCGTTGAATTGATCTCAAGAATTGAAAATCTGGAAATTGAACCCGATGCCATTGCTAAAGTTGTGCTGGATGAAAGAACCGGAACCGTCGTTATGGGTACAAACGTCAGGATACTTCCCATTGCGATATCATATGGAAATCTGAACATTAGAATCGGTGAAGAAGCTGCACCTGTTACACCTGCAGCTGGTGCTGCTAATATTCAGGGAGCACCCGTCAACCCGGATCTTTCTGAAAAAAACAATGTCATCCTGTTTAAAGGGGGTGTTGATATTAAAGAGGTGGTTAATGGTCTTAATAAAATCGGGATTTCCAATGCTGATCTACTGGAAGTATTAAAAACCATCAAGACAGCAGGCGCGCTTCAAGCTGAATTAATAATCAAATAGGTCCTTTTAAGAACCTATCAACAGAATATCCAAACAAAACGACTATGGACATAAGTCAAGATATTGCTTTAATGCGAATGAACTTCAACAAGAATTCGCAAAATTCACTGTCGAAAACAGCTAAGATGAAACCGGGCGACGTGCAGTTTAATAAGGAATTAAAAGAGGCTGCAGATGGTTTTGAACAACTGTTTGTCCATCAATTGTTCAAGGTCATGCGAAGTTCTATACCCAAAGAAGGTATGATGTCCGGCGGTAGAGGGGAAGAAATTTTTCAGGATATGCTGGACGATAATTATGCTAAAATTATTACCAAAAATGGTTCTTTGGGATTAAGTAAACTTATTTTTGAACAAACCAAAAAAAAATAGAGCCCGGTTACACAAATCATGTTTTTTTGTTGATGTGATCAGTTTTAAGATTCAGGAAATTTGGGTTTCATCCATATTCTGGATATTTCTAATACTAATATTCCTTTGTTTTCATAGAATTTATGAACGGTTTTAACCCTTTTAAAAAAAGTTGTAAAAATCACTAAAGTTAATAAGTGAAAAACCGATAAGGAAATAAGAAAATTTTCAAAATGTGTTTAATAACTTTTAATGTTGGAGATCAATATGAAAATTGATGGGCAACACCCCAAACTTCCAGTTCAGGATAAGAATAATCTGAATGAGGCTAAAAAGGAGACAGCCCGCTCAGAACGAAAAAACATATCCGAGTTGAGTAAGACCAGTACCAATAAATTTTCGGTCAATCGAATTAAAGATCGTATTGAAGCCGAACCGGATATTAATATGGATAAGGTCAAAGAGCTAAAGGCTAAAATTAAAAAAGGGGAATATCAGATCGATTCAAAAAAACTGGCCAGTAATCTGATAAAAAGCTCCCGGTTCGAAGACGAATAATAACCTTTTATTTAAATAACTTATCTCACTTTTGATATATAATTATGATGTTATCTAAAAAACTGATTCAAAATCTGGAATCCCAAGTCGAAATGCATCAGGTTTTGCTGGACACTCTAAATCAGGAGAAGAACTTACCCGCTTCCTGCAGTTTATTAGAACTGGAAGAGATTCATTCAACTCGTGATTTAACAACCAACAGAATTTTCGAACTTGAATCTTCACGGATTCGATTGATGAATAAGTTTAGTCAGGGTTCTCAACTCAAAGAAAATTTAAGCCTGAAAAACATCATAAAAAAGTGTGATAAAAAAACACAGGCAGTATTACAAGAGTTGAGATTGGAGCTGAAAGATCTAATTGATGCCATTCAGTTGTCGGGTAAAAACAGCGCTGAAAAAGCGGTTGCAAGAATTGCCTGTTTCAATGAGTTACAAAAATCGTTAAATAGATCATTTTCTAAACACTCTTTATATTCGATGAAAGGAGTGATGACCAAACCCAAAGGTGCTTATATGGTTCAAAAATCCATATAATTCTGAAATAGTTATACGAATTATCTATTTAGATATATTCCTGAAGTAAAAGATAATTTCAGATTTAAATATATAAAACCCCTATGTCACTATACGGAAGTTTCGAAATAGGAAAAAAATCATTAGCAGCATCCCAGTTAGGCCAGTCTATAACTGGGCATAATATTGCCAATGTAAATACAGAGGGATTTTCACGACAAGAAGTCACGCTGGAAACATCCAGACCGGGGTCTGACGGTAAAAGTACCGGTGTTGATATCCGCGGCATTCAACGAAAACATGATGGATTTACCAAACAGAAGGTTGTTGAAGAACAGACACAAGTCGGTACCTGGGAAGCCAAGGAAAATATCTTAACAGAAGCTGAAATTATCTATACAGACCTGGAAGGGACCCGTTTAAGAAACTCTATGGATGAATTCTGGGGTTCATGGAACTCAGTTGCCACAGAGCCGGAAAATGTCACTTTAAGAAAAAGTTTACTGATTAGAGGTCAGGAATTAACACAGGATTTCCGGGCATTTAACAAAAGATTGGTTGATTTCAAGCATGCACTGAACTCAAAAATTACTGCCGAAATTGAAGATATCAACCAGACAACCAGCGAAATCGGTTTATTGAACAAACAAGTTGAACAGTTGGAAAAAAGAGGGCTTCAGGCAAATGATGCCAGAGACCAACGTGAAGTTCTGTTACAAAAACTGGCCGGCAAGGTTGAAATCAGGTCGTTTGAAAATCGAAACGGTAATTTGGAAGTCCAGATCATCAATGGACAGCATCTTGTTCATGGACGCCGCAACTATCCATTGGCGGCAATGAAAGTTACCGAAGGAAAAGGAAATATAAAAATTGGACTTGAAGACTCTTCAGGTGTGCAAACGGATATCACTGATATCGTCAGATATGGTGGTCTTAAAGAGATGATCAATCAAAGAGATATCAACATCAAGCAGTATGCAGAAGATTTAGACCTGATGGTGAACGAAATGGCGTTTAGAGTGAATAGGCTACATTCTAGCGGAACAGGTATCAGAGCCACCCGAACAGAAGAAATAAGTGCTTATGGAATGGAAAAGGAGATCAGGGATTTTCCGGTTCCGGATCTTAAAAGCGGGACTTTTGAAATTAAACTGCTCAATCCAGACCATGAAGTCGAAGATGTAATATCAGTTACCATTGAAGCGGGTGTCGATACGCTGGAAACGATTGTTCAAAAAATAAATCGTGCCGCAGATGCATATGAAATTGTTGAAGATGGAGATACTCAAACAGAGGTTCTAAAAGAAGTCAACGAGCTAAAAGCACAGATCAATCAAGATGGTACGGTAAGCATAAAATCAGGAAAAGGAAATGAGTTCGTATACGGTAAAGACAACACGAATATCCTGGCTGTCTTAGGCTTTAACTGCTTTTTCCATCTTGAGGAAGGGGCGCACGATATAAGAGTGAACCAGGAACTGGTCGAAGATGAAATGAAAATCGCGGCGGGTTATGATTTAATTCCGGGTGATAATCGTATTGCTACAGAAATTGCGGATTTACAGTTTCAAGCAACCATGAAAGATGATACTGCCTCTTTTGATGAATTTTACAATGCCCAGATTACTGATATTGGCTTAAAGGTTCAAAATGCTCAAAAAGGAACCCTCAGCCACAATCAAATGTTAGAACAATATGAAGCTTTAAGAGATACAGTATCATCGGTTAATCTGGATGAAGAGATGACCCGAATGATTAAATACCAAAGATCCTATGAATCAACAGCAAAGTTTTTGAGCACTATTGACCAAATGACACAAACCATCATCAATATGTAGATATAATTTGAGCCTTAACCGATTTTTTCGTTAATCAGTTTAATACCTAACCCTAATAAAAAGGATAAGTACCTTAAAAGTATTTTCTGACAAAAAACGCAGAAAATGACTTATAAGGTACTAAATAGCAAATGCGAGTCACCGAACTGACTAAACACAACGCTGTTCAAAAAAATCTGAACAGAACATCAGAAGACCTTCAAAAGATACTGGTAGGGGTATCTAATGGGAAGGTTTTGAACAAACCTTCTGATGACCCGGTGGGAGCAGCTAAGGTTCAGGATTTCCATACGTCAATCAACCATTCGAAGACGTTGGAAAAAAATATTGTGGCAGATAAGGTTTGGCTCAGTAGTTGTGAAGCGACTATTCGGCAAGTAACAGAAACACTGATGCATGTTAAGCAGTTGGCACTCGAAGGCTCTAACGGGGCTACAACAAAGGAATACAGACAGAGCTTATCAAAAGAACTCGAACTAATTACCAACGATCTGATCGACCTGGGAAATAAAAAGGAAGGCAAATTGTACTTGTTTTCCGGCACCAAAACCTTTACCAAACCGTTGGAGATGCAATCAAGCATTAAGCCCGCGGATGTAAAGTACTACGGAACACGGATAAAAAGTGATGTAAAAACGATCCCCCTGGAGCAAGATAAACCCATGACCGGAATACTTCCCGGCGGGTTTACCATACAATTTGAAGAGACAGAACCCTTTAATCCGGATGCAAAACAGGCCGCCGCACCGGTTGGTGACGGAACAAATCCTCCAGAGAATATTGAAAATTTAGATGAAGCTGTCAACTCTAGTGAAGAAGCAGATGCACCTGATAATCCCGATGATATTCAGGTTAAGGAAGACACGGATAAGCCCAATGAAATCAAAATTTTTCTAAACGGTACTGAATCACTGAAAGAGATTATCGAAAAGATCAATCAGGCAGGTATTGAGGAACAAAGCTATACTGAAGACCCCCATTATCAAAGTGGTTTTTTAACAAAATTAAGTGCAGAAATCGGAAAAGATAATGCAGTTTATTTGGATCCATCAAAAGGGATTAATGTCAAATTTGGTGAGGATACAACTGGATTCCTGCAAAAGATGAATTTTAATCTGATTGGGGCACCACCAGGTACAGCCAGTCTTTCTGAAGAAGATGCTGAAATGGAAGGGCTATCCATTGAAGCCATAGGAGCCAATGAATATAAGGCAGATTTTGACGGGTATTCGAAAGAACAATACCAGGTAAAAGTTATCAAAGGGGGAACTTTTGGAATCGCCCAATATATCGTAAGTGATGACGAAGGAAAAACCTGGTCAAAACCATTGTTGTTGCAAAGGCAAAATGAGATTTTTGACCCCGATGGAAAAGCGAGTAACAAAGTAAAACTTCATTTTGGAATTCCTGGTGACGCCTTTATTAGAGAAGGATTAGAGTTTCATTTCACCGGAAATGAATTTGTCACTTACCATGGAAATGAACAGATTAAACAGGTCACAGTCGATAATGGTATCAAAGTTGCTTTAAATATACACGCGAAACAGATATTCAACAAAGATCCTGGTCATACGGATTCAGTCAATATTTTTGACATGATGAATCGCCTGATGGAAGCCATGAAAGATGACGACCAAGCAGCCGTTATAAAGAGTATTGACGAAACAAATTTTGCAATCGACCAGGTGCTTTATCAACAAAGTAAGATCGGGTCAATTTTTAAACAACTAGAGTCCAGTGAAGATCGAATCGAGAAAAATATTGATTTCAAGCAAGGAGAAATGTCTAACATTGAAGACATGGACCTGGCAAAAGGCGCTGTAGACTTGAACAGAGCTGAGCTACAGCATAAAACAGCCCTTGATTCATCAGCGAGACTCATACAACCAACGTTAATTAATTTTTTAAAGTAATTAACATATCCATTTGGATATTCAAGTTCACAATAACTCAAAGCTGAAATGCTTTGCACAGACACAATAGGCCAGATTGATCACCATCTGGATATTGTCAATCTGAGGTCTCTTAATCTAATCTCACCTCAGATGTTTTCACAGGGGTTGAAACGTTAATTTCAGCCCGATTTTATTAGTTCTTTCTTCGCCATGGAGGGTGAAAATGCTTATTTTAACAAGGAAGTTAGGAGAAAGTATCACGATCGGAGATGATATAAAAATCCAGGTATTGGAAATCAAGGGAAAACAAGTCAGACTTGGTATTCAAGCACCAAAGAAGTACAGTATTCATCGTGAAGAAATTTATCAAAGAATACAGGATGAAAACAAGCTGGCAGCTCAACAGAGTCCGTTAAGCTTAAAATCCCTGACTGATATTTGGAAAAGAAAAAAGTAACAGTAAAAAATTATTCATTTTGTTCGTGGATTTTTTTAAAAAATCGAGCAAATAGCTCGACTTTTCTCCCTGTTTACAGGGATAACTTCAAAAAAGGGCATATAATGAAGTTCGATACAACTCGGTTTGGTCAAATTGATGTTAAATCCGAAGATATTATCATCTTTCCGGATGGACCTTTAGGATTCCCAGAGTGTACCCGTTTTACATTTATTGACGAAGATAGAGCCGCTCCATTTCGCATGCTGCAATCATTGGATAATCCAGCATTGGCATTTGTCGTTGTTGATCCTTTGATTTCAAATCCTGATTATCATTTTGATGTTACCGTCGACGATTTAAAACTGGTAAAAGCGAAAAGCACAGAGAATTTACTGGTATATGCGATTGTCACAATTAACAAAAACATCCATGATGTCACGGTCAATCTGCAAGGGCCCCTGTTAATCAATCCTAAGCAGAAACTCGGACACCAGTTTGTACTCTTTGACAGTGAATATACGACACGCGAAAAACTGTTGAAGAACTCTGATAATAGGGAAGCTGGTCAAGAAGGAACAGTACTCAGTGCTGTCCAGACTAAGGAATCACTCCACAAGCAGGCTGTTTAATCGTAATAGGATCAGTTTGTGGGACAGAGAGCGATTTGTATGTAGTTAAAATCAGCTCAAAGCCCTTGGATACATTTGAAATCAGGTCTATTACGCCAAAAGTCTGCTGGTTTCAGGATTCCTTAACAGGAAAAATCAGGAACCGGCTTAAGAGTTATCTCCTAAGCCATTCTAAAAGAGGTTTACTGATGGAAAAAGGTATGTTCGGACCAATCAGAAAAAGCTTGCTGAAGCAAGGATATCTGGGCGGTCCAACAACAGTCAGTAGCTGGTGTCTTGATTTACAAAAAGCGGCAATATCTTCTTTAGAAAACGGTCACTTCTTCGAAGCTTCAATACACGAAGCGTTCGAAACGCCATTGCGGAAATAATCCGCACTGTAAAAAACTAAGATAATTCGCTATCGAAAACAAGATAAGGTAATAAAACCAGAGTTAGAACGTTTTAACAGAGCCATCCATTAAAACAATCCCCATCGAATATTCCTATCTCAATCAACTCAACCCTTTTTTGACAGCAGTAACTCCCCGATTTGTATTGCATTCAAAGCAGCCCCTTTATATAACTGATCTGCTACTACCCAAAATGCCAATCCATTTTTGAACGAAATATCTTCACGAATTCGTCCAACCCAGGTTTCAAAAGTCTCTGATATTTCATGAGGAACAGGATAGCCGCCCGGTTCATGAATATCCTTAACGATAATCCCAGGCGCATTACTGAGTAATTCGGTTGCCTGTTCAACGGTCAATTTTTGTTCGGTCTCAATATTGATTGCTTCAGAATGAGCTCGAAAAACAGGGACTCTAACACAAGTAGCTGAAACCATCATATCCGGAGCAGACATTATTTTCCGGGTCTCATGTACCATTTTCATCTCTTCTTTGGTGTAACCATTCTCCAGAAACACATCCACATGGGGAATAACATTAAAGGCGATTTGATAAGGGTAAACATTTTTCTCCAGTGTTTCTCCAGCAGCGTAGTTTTTTACCTGGTTTTCCAACTCTACCATACCAGATGTACCTGAACCGGATACTGATTGGTAGGTGGAAACAATAACCCGTTTGATTGTAGCTGCTTTATGTAAAGGTTGCAGCGCAACCACCATTTGAATGGTCGTACAATTTGGATTGGCAATAATGCCTTTATGTTCAAACGCTGCCTCAGGATTGACCTCTGGAACAACCAATGGAATCCCTTCGTCCATCCGAAACGCACTCGAATTATCGATAACCACCGCACCCGCTTCTGCTGCAGATGGACAAAATTCGTTACTTCTGGAGGCACCGGCGGAAAAAAAAGCAATATCAACACCGGTAAAGGATTCTTTAGTGAGCTCCTCAATGGCAATTTCGCTTCCCCTAAATAGTAATTTTTTTCCGACTGACCGCTTTGAAGCCAACAGTCGCAGTTTATCTAAAGGAAAGTTGCGTTGTTCCAGCAATTTAAGCAGTTCAGTACCGACAGCACCCGTGGCGCCGGCTATAGCAATTGTATTTCCCATCTTCTGTTTTATTTGTTTTCAGTTGGTAACGGTTTATTATCAAATACACTTCATCGATTCTATTATTTTGAATTCGACTTGTCCACCTCATCCCGGCTAATAATATTTTTTTTATAATATCAGGGTATTATCCTTTGGAATCAGATAATTATAAAAACCTGTTTTATTCAATCAGTACATATTCATCATAAATATAGCCTAGTAAGTCAAGTATCGCCGCTTTCCCTGAAATCTGGCAATTCTGGATCGTTGAACGTAACAGATCAATATCCAATTTTACCATCGCCATTTTAGCAGCTGGCGCAAAACTTAAATGCCACGGTTCCGGCGAAACACCTTTTTGTGAATCGGTATACGGTCTAAAAAAACCGAACTGGTGTATGTTTTTATCCAGCCAACAATGAAGAGGGAAAAAGATCCCTCCTTCACAGGTCTCTTCTATTGAAAGACGGATTGAATAATTCTCGGGAACCGCATTTAAATCAGCCACATCAATATCTGTCCCCCAATGATGACGACTTGCTCCGGGCAGTGCCGACCAGATTAGGATCTGTTTGACGATCTCAATATCAGCAAGTCCAGAAATATCTATTGGATTTCCCTCAGCAGAATAGAGAGGTCTTTGACCATTGAATTTAAGATTCCAAATACAAAGCTGTCTTTCAAAATCTCTAAATGCACTGACAGGATATAGGTCAAAACCACTCTCCTTGGCAGCTTTTCTCATTTGAAGAAAAGCATCAACAACATCAGGCTGGGCCTCAAATTCAGGGTGCTCACATTGAATGATATGGGTTCTGGATTGGCCAGTTAGTTCCAGAGCGTTCATATTTATCTCGGAAAAATCGGTTTTGAGTTTTAATACTCCTTCAGATACTTTAAAAAAGCTTCCAACCATTGGGTGATCGATAGATAATATTTCACCAGAATAACAGATAAAAACAGCCACCCTGTAATGGAATGAACCATCCTGACAAATATCAGATCTGATAAATGATAATCCAGATTATGATACTCCATGGCAAAAAGCAGACTTCCCATCAATACAATGCAAATTAACAGAAAATAAAACAACACTTCAACCAACCCCTGATAAGTACCGTTTTTAAGTTGTTTTACTAAACTATCCTTTACCAGATTCTCCTCATTGTCATCAAATCTCATTGTTACAAAGCGGAAAATTTTATCATACATCAAGACAGCAAGAGCTAGTATCAGAACAAAACCAGAAAAAGCATGTAGGGTTGAAAGTCCCAATCTGGAAAAATAGTTCAGAATAATTTCATTGGTTCCACCAAAAGCTGAAAAGTACAATAGAAAGATAATCAAAGGGATAAAAATACTGTAAACCCTTTTAATTAAAGATGTGTAAATTCCAAAAACGATATTTTGAAGAATCATTTTTCAATCCATCAATGAGTGCCATCCAGAATCTGAGTATTATACGAATATAAAATACGACGAGCCCTCTCAAGAGAAAGCTTTTCAGATTCCAGCAGTTTATTAAGCTCTGTTTCCACAATTCCCATTTTACCGGATGCATCACTTGGAGAAAAGTTCCAATTCACCGGAGATACAATCCGATATTGCGTAATTTTATTATTATCAATATACACCTGATGCAGCAAAGCACCTCCGGGAGATTCTATTTTTCCCACCCCAGTCCCGTTATTTGAAAAATCAAATGGTGTTTTTCGATTCAACGGTGCGTCGACATCCACGTCCAATAATATTCCCATCACGGATTTCAAATAGAGCCTTCCCTCAAAAACCTCTGCCAGTAAACGTGTGGCGATGCAATTTGGAGATTCGGTGGTTAAACCCAGGTCATCAAGCATTTGGCTTATCCGGTCACTGATTCCTAAATTTCCACCGCCAAAATGGGTAACCAGCATTCTAGATAAAGCACCGGTTAACATAGTCTCGGTATCATACCTGGCACCTATCAACCATGTTCTTGCATCTTCCTTTTTTAAATCAAACCGTTTTGATGCTTTTGCTGTAATTTTATCAAAAGGCAAAAAATAGGTGCTATCCAATGATTCTGTAATCTTCAACTCATTGACAGGTTCTAATTTTCCATCTATCAGCACACCGTCAGAATAGTGAGCATATTGATCTTTAATGGTACCGGAAGGAAGTGAACCAAAGCTTAGCAGATTTACTTTTTTCTTATAAATCCGCACAGATTCAGATCTGTTTTGAATAAGCAGTTTTACTGCTCCTGGCCATTCTTCCTCAACAAAAAACTTGATCCCCTCAAGATACCTGACCATTTCCATGATAAGGACCCTGTTAAAGGAGGGGTTCGTCAACCCACCCGGAATCATATTCATAATAACCGGAAATTTACCGGTGGGAAGCGTTAATACTTTTTGCAGAATATTCAGTACTTCAAACGCCATTGGGATTTTACTGATTAATTTCTGTCCCACACTTTTTGACAAATCCCCGGACTTTTTCTTCAGCGGGGTATATCCGATATAATATTTTAGAAACTGATGTGCGTTCCCCTTAAAATGCGTCGCATTTAAATATTCCGGAAGTACCTCCCAATAAAAATGGTGGATATGAGAATATAAAGTGGACAATTGAATGAGCACATTTCTAATTTGAAGAGCAGTGGGAGTCGGATCAAGCTGTAAATAGTTTTCCAATGCCATCACCGATGCAATGGCATGTGCCACACTGCTTTTCGCTGACAGACGTTGTGTTAATTCAATGGATTCCAGCGGATATTTCCCCACCAGCATCTCTTTAGTATGAAGGGATCTTCCACTTTCCAAATGAACCAGATTTTCCGGGTCGGTTTCGGATAATACAACCCTTAAGTTTCCTTCAATCCGAGGTAATCTCTCAATCAGAATACGTTTCATTCTTCATCATCCTCAATATTAAATATCTTCTTTCGATTCATTGGTGTTGATGTTTTTTTTGATAATATATGTAACCCTATTCCTGCAGCAGTCACTGCTAATGCACCTTTGGCAATAGGACCCGCATTTCTTATCAATGATGAATTGATCGATGCGGAATCGGTTGACAGTTGGCCAAAAAGGCCCAATCCCTGATGATCAGGATACCCCGGCTCCGTACATCCTGAACACGGACTCCCAACCCCCAGGCACCAGCTACTGGTTCCATTCCATTTATCAATACCGCACGCATTTTTAGTGACAGGGCCTTTACAACCCAATAGATACAGGCATCCTTTTTTTTCTCCAAAATAGCGAACATATCTACCCGCTTCAAAATCACCCCTATATTCGCAATAGTCACAGACCTTCTTAGAATAGAACATTAATGGCCGGCGAAATTCATCAAGTTCCGGTAAGTCGTATAAAATCATATGGTTCAATGATCCGAGTAGATACCTTAATGAGGTGGGAACACCCGGAAGTTTAAAATAGGGCGTTTCAACCTGATAGAGCAATCCGGCTTCCAAATCTAAAAAACCATCTTCCATATGCTGTCCATACGATGCTTCGTTTCCCAGTAAAATAACCCCTTTGGAAATCACAATTAGATCTTTTAATAAGTTATGAAGCGCATCATCCGCATTATTTGTAAAATATCCTTCCAGTATTAGAATATGAGATTGCCCCTCGTCAGTAAGATCAGAAGGAAGATTATTATAATCCAGTTGATCTACCGGCAAAACTTTGAAGTATTTATCAAGGAAGTCAATAAAATCTGGATGTCCCCATATTCCAGCACTATTAATTTCTGATGATTGCCCTTTTAACCAAATAATCGATTTAACTTTCGGTTTACTCGTAGCATGAAGAAGCCCAGTAAGACTATGAGACATAAGCGGAATAGAAATTGTACCGAGGATCATCTGTCGAACGAACTCTCTCCTGGACAATTGTTGTAATTTACTTTCCATTTCTATTTTTCACGAAATATTGAGTGGTTACTTTAACAAGCAGACTGATATTACTGATTAACCGGCAACTATATGTTTCACCTTTACAAATTAGCTGCTGTGAAATAATAGGTGTTATCAGAGAAGGCTTAATAATCTGTAGATCTATTTTTATCGTATTTTTGTTCAACTTATCTGATTTTTTACAATATGACTATCTCATATCCTCAAAAAACATATCACTAAAAGTACTGACTCCGCTGTTGGACAGCCAAGAGAGATTCACATCCGCCATTTTCCTGCCGCGATGTTCATTTTTCAAATCAGTCCATACCCTGCTCAATAACAATAAATTTATTTTGTAAGGTTTTCCGACACTGGACTTCATCAACCAAATAATTTATGTTAGGTATTCTGAAATTAAAAAAAATTTCCGATCACGATTATTAAGATTCTGCTTTTCACTCAATTTATATTTATGGTTATCATGACCCCGAAAAATGATGATGACGTCTGTCAGGAAACTTGTGTTCATACTCATATTACTAATAAATTAAAAGAAAAGATTTTGAACACAGAAGAACTTCAGGACATGGCAAATCTATTTAAAATTTTAGGGGATCACACCCGAATTCGAATTTTAAATGCACTGTATCATTCAGAACTATGTGTCTGTGATCTGGTGGATCTACTTCAAATGAACCAGTCAGCAATATCTCACCAACTCAGAATTCTTAGAACGTCAAAGGTTGTCAAACATCGGAAAGAGGGAAAAAATGTATTTTACAGTCTGGTTGATCATCATATATTTTCACTTCTCGATCTTGGGACAGAACATGTTCGGGAAGAAAATACCTCTAAATAATCCTGAATCAATCCCCGATCGTTATTAATCGTATTTTTGTATTGAACGATCAATCAATTTTATATTAATTCAGTTTCATCCTATTTAATACTATCCTGCTGAATATTTTTATATAGCATATATTTTCAATATTTTATATATTTTATATAATATTTCAAACATTCTTAACTGGAATAAAACCCCACTGATCTGCTAATCAGCTCTTTTCTTGTTGACTGATCAACCGTTCAAAGTTAACCTTGATTTATTAATCTATAAACAATTAAAATCCGAATAAGCTCAACCGCATCTTTTTATTTTTATTACGTTAAGAGCTATTCGGATTATTTGCATTCAACAACAAAGAAGCCATACCGATAAAATCGGAAAAGATGAGAACATCCAATTCAAAGAACCTGATTTTGGACACCGCAGAAAAGCTATTTGCCCAAAAAGGATATGATGGTGCCTCAATGCGCGCTATTGCAGAAAAAGCAGGTGTCGCTCAAGGGTTAATACATTATCATTGTAAAACCAAAGAACAACTGTTTGAGATGATTATTTCCCGCAGGTCCAGTGAAATCAATAGAGATCGCTATCACTTATTGAAAAAGGCTTTTGAAGATGCCAAAGAGGGTTTACCCACCATTGAAGATGTTCTGTTTACATTTATCCGCCCGGCTTTAGAAAAAGGCCAGAACAATTGGCGACGATACTATACCAGTATTCTTGGATTCATCTCACACAGTGATGATAAACGATCCCGTTATCTGATCGACAAATATTATAATCCAATTGCCAAAGAATACATCAAAGCATTAAAAAAAATAATGCCTGATGTAGACGGTGCAGAAATCTATTGGGGCTATTTTTATGCAACCGGCGTTGCGGTGTACTCTATGGCAAGAACAGGAAGAATAAAAGAGCTTTCAGATGGAAAACTGGACGAAGAAAATATGGAAGAAAAAATTGAACGAATCGTTAAATTTGTTGCCGGTGGACTTAGGAGTCTGAAATAAACATTAAAATAGTGGTACAGAGTTCAACAAATTATGATACTTTTTTCATTTGTTCTAGTTTTCAAACAAGATAGAAAGTTCTAGTTTTCAAACAAGATAGAAAGTTCTAGTTTTCAAACAAGATAGAAATTAAGCTTGATTGATCAATAACAAAACACAAAAATGTAGTTTTCTTTCGGACAATTATGCTGACAAAACCTTTTTTAACGTCAAATTAGATTGTCCACCTAGCGGGATCGATGTAAAATTGATCCGTTTCATTATGTAAATTATGGTGATAAGTGACTCCGGTCTATACTTATTTAAAAGCATAGCAAAGGATCAGCTTATCAACAAAACAGGAGAGGTACTATGAGCATTATGAAAAAATTTCTGTTATTGACAACCGCAGTGGCAATGGCATTGACGCTGTCAGTAACACCGGCTTCTGCAAAAACATATAAGCTTACGGTTGTTGCCGGTCATCCACCGATATTCCTCTGGGTGTCTTTGGCACGAGATTTCTTTATTCCGGAAGTCAACCAAAGACTGAAAGCAGCCGGTGGAAATGATAGAATCCGATGGAATCAAGCGTATGGCGGAACGATTGCCAAAATTGGTGGTGCTCTGGAAGCCATCGAAGATGGTGTCGCAGATATGGGATTCGTTGGAACGCTTTTTGAAGCGCCTAAAATGCCTCTGCATAATGTCACCTATATGACACCGTTCACGACCAAAGATATTTTTTCTGTGGTGAGTACCATTTCTGATTTACAAAGACAAATCCCAGCCTTTCGAATGGAATGGGAAAAGCACAATCAGGTTTATCTTGGAGGAGCGGGCCTGGATACTTATGGAATTCTGACAAATTTCCCCGTAAAAACTGTTGATGATATCAGAGGACATAAAATTGCTGCCCCCGGCCCATCTGCCAATTGGATCAAGGGAACCGGAGCTGTTGCGGTAGCTGGAAACCTGAATACCTATTACAATTCCATCAAAACAGGTGTATATGACGGAGCGCTGACATTTATGACAGCTGCTGCCGCTTTAAAACTTAACGAAGTCGCCCCCCATATTTTGATGGTAGATTTTGGCGCTCAATTTGCGGGTGGTATCTCCATTAATAAAGATGTTTTTAACTCCTTCTCAGCCAAAACCCAACAAATCTTTATTGAAGTTGGAAGAGAGTATTCAGAAAAACTAGCTGAAGCACAGACAGCAAAATTGACTAGAGCTCTGGCCACAATGAAGAGTAAAGGCGCAACGATCACTTATCTTTCAGATAGTGAAAGAAAGAGATGGGCAAACAAGCTACCAAACGTTCCAATGAACTGGGCAAAAGCAATGGAAAAGAAAGGGCTGCCGGGCACAATAACTGTTAAAAAGTTTCTGGATGGAATTCGATCCAGATCTCTACCAAGAAACTGGGACCAATAATCTGTACATTTAAAACAAAGAAAACAATGACTCAACAAACAGAAAGCCAGCAAACAAGTGCTCCACGCCGGATCTTTGATAGTATCATCTCTATCATGAACAGCGTTGGAACCGTTTGGGTATTTATCCTGTTAATCCTGCTGAATATGGATATTTTTGGCAGGTTTCTATTTAATTATCCCATCCGGGGAGTACCGGAAATCGTATCTTTATCAATTGTAGCTCTCGTTTTTATGCAAATTACCCATACATTGAAAGTTGGCAGACTGACACGGTCAGAAGCGGCTTTAAACTGGGTAGGAAGAAAGCTGCCAAGACTGAAAAGCTTCATTGATGGCATATTTCATCTGGTTGGTACTGCCTTGTTTCTGATTATTTTAAAAGGTAGTTTACCTATGTTTGTTAAGTCCTGGAGGATCGATGAATATGTGGGCGCTGAAGGTGATTTTATGGCGCCGGTATGGCCAGTTAAGCTTATTATAGTGATTGGCTGTATTGCGGCTGCCCTTCAGTTTTTCATACTGGCTATCGATCATTTTAGAGCAATAGCTACTGCAAGTGATCTACAGACGGATAAAAGTGGAGGCAACAAATGACAGAGTTTTTTTTAAGTGATATTCAAATCGGCATTTTTTCAATTGCTATCATTCTGATTTTAATCTATGCCGGAATGCATGTTGCTATTGCGTTGACTCTCACTTCATTTGTGGGTGTATTTCTCTTGAGAGATAATATGGTGGTTGCCACCAAGCTTCTCTCGCTGGCAGCAGCGGATAGTATTTCAAAATATATATTTGGCGTGGTCCCACTGTTTGTTCTCATGGGACTTCTGATTTCCATCTCAGATATCGGCAAAGATATGTTCGACGTCGCGAATCGGGTCTTCAGAAGAGTAATGGGAGGTTTAGGGGTTGCAACGGTTGTGGCAAATGCTATTTTTGCAGCAGTCACCGGGATTTCAATTGCGTCGGCTGCTGTTTTCACCAAAGTGGCTGTTCCTGAAATGATTCGGCTCGGATATAAACCCAGATTCTCGGTGGGTGTGGTAACCGGGTCTTCTGTTTTGGGAATGCTTATTCCACCCAGTTTATTGTTAATTCTTTTCGGTGTGCTAACAGAAACATCTATCGGGGATCTGTTTACTGCCGGCATTTTACCCGGTCTGTTCCTTTCATCGGCATTTATAATTTACATCCTCTTCATGGCAAAAATGTTTCCATCATCCGTGATGGAAGATCCTGAAAAATTCCGATTGAACGCCAATATCGAAATGACTCTTACCACAGGTGCCGTAAAATTGGGCCCCATTGTTGTTTTGATTGGATTGGTGCTGGGGGGAATTTACGCAGGCTGGTTTACACCAACTGAATCCGGTGCTGTTGGAGCATTAGGGGCATTGTTATTGGCTTTTGGAAAGAAAAGAATGAGCCGGGCAAAACTCTGGCAGGTCTTGACCGAAACTGGTCATGTAACTGTTTCTGTTCTTTTTCTCATCATTGCAGCCAATATCTATGGGCGAATGCTGGCAATGTCCGGTTTAACCCAAACAATCGGTGTCTGGATCAGTGAATCCGGCTTCAGCCTTTATACATTACTTATCATATATATTTTGATTGTACTTGCCATGGGTACAATATTAGATTCAAGTTCGATCCTGATGATCATAATTCCCTTGGTTCATCCGGTGATGATAGCAATGGACATTAATATGATCTGGTTTGGAATCATAACTATCATTGCTGTTGAGGTAGGACTATTGACTCCTCCCTTGGGAATTGCTGCCTACGTGGTAAAATCGACCTTAGATGACCAGCGTATTGGTTTAAATGACGTATTTGCTGGAGCGTTCCCCTTTGTTCTCATTATGGTTTTCGTCCTGGCAATGATTGTGATTTTTCCGCAGATCAGCTTATATTTGGTTTGATAGATGACCAAGGAGGGGATCTCTGAATGGTGGAATCTCTGATAAAGATTCCACCGGGAATTACTTAAAATTCAAGTCAAACACTTACAGAATTCAATAGAACCTACTAAGCACTCTCAACAAACAATCCCGCCGTTTGTACAGGACTTAAATTCTTCATAAAATCCATTTTTAAAACCTGAGACGGTCTTATATCTTTCTTATATGTTAACAATAGACGATTTATATTAATCCCGAAAAAATCTAAAGCCTCTTTGATTTCGTCTAATTCGTGCCTTTTTATCATATGAGTCTTCAGGAAATGCTTATCAAACTGGTCAATCATCTCTCTGATCACATTTATTTCTTCGCTGTTGAAGACTGCTACCCCATTCAGTTTTTCACTTTTCTGATTTAATGAGATAGAAGACCTTTGTTCAGAAGTGACATTTTTTACCTCCGAAACACTGTTTTTATCATGACTACTCTCAAGATAGTCAAGGATACTATTTTCAAAAGAATCATTCTCATATGATTTTTTAACTCCGGATAATGCATTGGACACGGTTGTTTTACTCATATCCTTTAATTTATCATCATCCTTAACATCAGAATATTTAAGATTAACTATCTCTTCATTTGAAAAATTTCTTTCTTTGAATATCTCTAATAGAAACTGTTTCACAGCGCTTTTCTTATTGGCTCTTCTTTTTTGGCGTTGAACTCCATTCTCTTCTTTAAAAGCATTCACACAGTTGCTGATTGTCCTTTCACCAATTCCTTCCAAATCAGGACTGTCGAGAATATCTTTATGACATAAATTCGCCAGATCCTCTTTTGAGTAACCCTTTTCACTAATTAGACTATTTAAGAATACCTGTACCCTTTCCCATTTTTTTAATTTCTTCATTTGGCTTCCCCCGATAACCATTATCTGTTCATTTGACAAGCCTCACCCGGATCCTAAAAAACTCAATTATTCCTAGTGTAAATTTTAAATTCAACAATAGAAAAAATATTTATTATGACCCAATATCAAAACTTTTTTACGTCTGAATACAATTTGCCGATAAATAAAATTGAAAATATCAGCCTTCTGGTTGAGGATACTTCGGCAAATGTATGAACTGTCAAATTAACTATTTTTGACTAAAACCCTTTTAATTAATGATTTTAATAACTAAAAAGGTAAAATTAAAATGTTAAAAAACCGTAACATAAAAAAAACCGGAAAAAAGAAAAAGTCTCTAATATCTTAGACGATGTTCCGAACGTGGGAAATATTTAGCATATAATATCTCTAAATATCTTTAATAACAAATATATACATTCCAAGCAGGATTCAATTTTTAAATTTTTTTTTGTCGTTAAAATTTTAGCGACAAAACATCCTTAAAAATGAACCAGAACCTTCACCTTCACTGTAAATCAAACGGATTTAATCCTTTTTGATACACTCAACTTAACACTTCCTTTTTAGTTGCAACTCCCAAAACGAGTACTTGAGAAGCCTATCATTTTAATAAAAACCTAGCCCAGATAAACAGAAAGAGATTCACCTTTCCCATTTTTATATTAAAATCATCCAATAATGAACGATCCATTTCAGTGATTATCAGTCTAAATCTATAAGGCGACTCAATTGATCCTTTAACCGAATCGATTATTGGGATTATTTTGATTCATTACGGAGAAAATTGACAAAAGAATATGGTAACGATTCACCACTTCTAAATGCTAGTGAGGAAAAGTCATGTCTCTGGTGGTGCTTGAGGGAGGATCAGCGACATCCGCATCAGAGACATGTCGGATTTAAACAATTAGGTATGGTATTTTTGGCACAGCGCTCATGAATCGTTACAGGGATTTTTGAGAGGGGGAAGAGGAGGTGCCAGTGAGACAACTCCGTATTTACACAACGTCTACGGGGTTCAGACGGTTTTGGATATATGAAATCCTTCTCGTTTATGTGGTATCTTGATAATGAAGCAGGCTCCTTTGCCCGGTTCAGATTCAACTTCCATTGTTCCTTTATGATTATTGGTAATTATCATATATGAAACTGACAACCCGATACCGGTTCCTTCTCCAACGGGTTTCGTTGTGAAGAAGGGTTCAAAAACTCTTTTTCGGATGGATTCATCCATACCCGGACCATTATCCTCAATTTCGATCACGGCTGAATCAGCTTCGGAATATAATCTTATAGTGACACAAGGTTCGCGGTCCGCTTCAATCATAGATTGTGCTGCATTTCGAAGCAGATTTAAAACCACCTGTTCGATCTCGGTTTCGGTACAATTCACTTCCTTCATGGAAGAATCAAATTCTTCGGTGATTTTTAGATCCCGAAAATCATATTTCTTCTTTAAATCATAATCATTGTTCGCTAGTTCAACAGTTTTCCTGATCAATTTAGATAGTTTCTTGGGGGCCATTTTGGATTCACTTCTCCGGCTGAACTGCAGCATATTCGAAACAATCTTTGCAGCTCTGTCTCCAGATTCTCTGATTCCCTGAATAAATCTTAACACCTTCCGCTTTTCCAGATAGTCATTCAGTTTATCCAAATCGATTCCACATTCGTCAGCCACTTCAACATTTGCCACCATATCCGTTGAAATCCGCCTTAAAATATTCTGTGCCCCTTGCATAATACCACCCAGTGGATTATTGATTTCATGGGCCATACCGGCAGCCAGTGCACCTACAGACATCATTTTTTCTGTCTGCATCATCATCTCCTGAGTTTTTCTCTTCTCAGTCAGATCGTTTAACACAATTAATAAAATATCATCGACGGGGACCATTCTAAATTCCACTATCTTTTTTGATCCATCTTTACATGTAGGCTCCCATTCCTGAGGCTCCAAGCTGATATTACTTGCCAGTGATTCCTTCACTGCTTTCTTCCATTGACCTCTTACCTTCTCCTGGTACTTAAGATCCGGATATGCTTTTCCCCACCAGATCTTTGTCGTGGGAACATCTTGAGTCGTATATCCAAAGATCCGGGTAAACTCATCATTAAAATAGTCAATATCCTGATTTGGTTTTGTAATAATGATGGGATAGGGAGCTTGAATAATCATTCTCCTGAATTTTTCACTGCTCTTTTTTAAGGCAATTTCTTCTCGATTTCGCTCAGTCACATCAAACACCGAAACCAAAAACGCAGATTTCCCTCGATACATGATTGATTTTGTGAATTGCTCTAAAATTTTCTCCGGTCCTGATTCCGGGCTGAATCGGTATTGATAATAGCTACCTGACTTGTAATGATGTTCGCTATTAAATTTTTCCAACACAAAATCGATATCATCCTTATGAACCATTGAACATATCTCACCCAGGCTAGCTCTGGTAATTTCTTTAATCGTCATTCCAATCAGTGATTCTGATGCCTTATTTGCGTATTTGATGCCCTCTTTTTGGAAAATGAATATCGATACAAAAGACTGCTCTGATATCAATCTAAACATCGCTTCACTTTCGATCAATTCCTGTGCCGCTTTTTTTCGATGGGTAATATCCTGTGCAACTACTTTAACGGAATTGGCTACACCTTCGGCATTGTTTAAGGGCTGTACAACGACAGATAGCCATCTTTTGCCCAAATGAAACTCCACCAGATCTTCAAATTCCTGCGGAATACCCGTTCTGGCAACGTCGCGAATCATCGGAATCAAAACCGCTTTAGACTGTGGGAAAATATCTCCCAGTGACCTATAAACAAAATCTTTCGGTTTCCCACCAAAATATGAAGCACATATCTGATTAATTGCCTGACATATGCCATCTTCTCCAAATAAAACGATCAAGGAGCGTGAGTTGTCAAATAAAAGTCGGTACTTAATTTTACTATCAAATGCCTCCTGATTTTTTTGACGGTACTTATTGACTTCACGATTCAAATATCGGTTTTTAATCAGAAAACCAATAAATATGATCAATAAAAACAGACCTGAAACAATGAATAGTGCTTTAGACAGCCTGAAATACTGACTTTTAGAAGGTTGAACTTTTACGATAGCATCCGGTTTGGATGTGGTTTTTATTTGTTCTGTTTTGACCCTGTTCTGATCCATCTGAACTATCCTTTTTTCAGCTTGATCATTCTCGCTAATCCCATAATTTTCACATAACGCTGTATTTGCTAAACAAATTACAATTATCAGAGAAAATAGAGTGCATATAGCATTTGTCGGTTTGAGAATCATAATATCTAGTATTCACTAATCCTTAGTTATTTAATCGGTTTTTTATGAGACGATTCAATAGTGATTTACTTTTGAATTCAATGGAATATTGAAACATTTGGAAGGTAGTTGTCAATAAATACAATTATTACTCATCTATTAAATAGTACCTGAACGAAAACCCTGCAAAAATCAGCTACTATTCATTTAGCTGACTTAGATCAATAATGAAGATTCAAGCTTTCAGTAATCAGCCATCAGTTTTTAAGTGACTGAAAAAATGTTTGTTTTTACTGAAGACTGATAGCTGACAACTGACGCCTTCTTAACTTGCATAATGAATGTTATTTAAAAACCAGGTTATACTTAAAAATAGGGGCTTTTCGTTCAGGCATTAAATAGCAAAGTCCTTATCAAATTTCTATGATATTCAACTAGTGAGTCCAAAGAAAAAGGCAATAAAACTTCCCGACAGCCACTGCAAAAAAACATAAAATTAAAAATCTATGTATAATAGAGCTTGAGAACCCTAGTAGAATTTTGTATCCTGAACAGGAACCCAATTATGTTTATTGAACGAAAACAAGAATAATAATATATTTACAGGGTTCATATGACATCCTTTCTAATTCTGAATCAGTTTCAACAATCGTCAGACGTATATTAATGACTACTATGAAAAAATCCAATAAATGGACAATTTTTATATTTTTATCCTTTGCTCTATTTTTAAATCCACCTCATCTGACTGCCAGACTTAATTTTGATTCTCTTGATCAAGCCAAAATAAATCTGGAAACAGTTAAAATATCTAAAAATCAGTTTTTTGTATTTGTAAAGAATATGGTTGAAGCGTTACCCCCGGGTCTGGGGACATATGGAAGAGTTCCTTTTCATCCTTGTGACATAAAAATCAATAATCAAAAACTGTTCAATCAATTTAATGAGAAAGGAATCAAACTGAATTACTTAAGTAATCCTTCTTGTGATCAAGCCATTATCAGTAAATTACTCGAGCAAAATTACGATTTTCAAAAAAAGAACCTCTCAAAATATAATCATCGCAGATGTATTCTTTCCATCGAAAATATCCTGTCGCCCATATTCGAATACTACACAATCATATATGAGGAAAAGTCAAAAAAAGAGTGCCCTCAATGTAATGAAATGGAACAGTCCAGACTAACAAAAATCATAACTTATCAGAAAAAAATCGAAGATTCCTGTGAAAGCGAATATAACTCGACTAAAGAGTTCTTGAATGCGCTAAATAATATTCTTGATCAGACATACTCTAATAAAGCTAAAATGAAACGGAAATAGATAGGGATATACTCGAACTCCATGATCTATCCATTAAATCAATCCCTCCATTTCAATCAGTTTTAATCTACCAATTGACTCCCGTTATTTACCATCTTATCCAGCATAAATTCCATTTATAAAAAAGGTGTACATATGTTTCCTTTTTATATAGACTAAGGTTACTTTAAAAAAAAGGGCCCCTGTTAGGTCAAAATTCAACTGAGCGTCAAAGGTTCCAGATATACCAAACCTTTGGCACGGCGACAGCTGAATAGATAAAAAATAATCCTTAACAATCACTGTTACAATTTAATAAGGAGATTATCAATGCTGGAAGCAATTCAAGAGATTTCTCAGGATTTATCAATTCAAAGAGAGATCTTTGATGGGGTCGAAAAACAAAAGAAGGGGAATCAATCCGATACCATCACCACAGAACACTATTGCCATTTCTGTGGTTCAACACAGGTTGTTCCAACGGGAACTTGTTTTGTCTGCAGAAATTGCGGTTCAAGTGAGGGATGTAGCTAAAGGTAGGAAACAGAAGTGTTCAGATGACATTTTTAAGTTTATGTGTTTTCGTGTATCTTATATTTTCCTGGTAAATTGCTGGTTTTTAATAACCCATTGATCTCTTTTTTTAACTGAATCATTTTCTGTTCTCTGCCAATGGCTAGGCGTCTGAACCTTTCTAATTCATCAAATCTTCTTTTCAATTCGTTTTCGGTATTTTTCGAATCCGTGATATCCAGAATTGAAGCCAGAAAGGTTTGAACCTCACCGCTTTCATCCCTGACACAGACAACTGAAAGATTAACATGTACGATTTCTCCATCTTTTCTGACAAAGCGTTTATCGATATCATAATTATCAATCTCTCCGCTGATAATATTCTCATAATTTTGAGTATCTTTATCCAGATCATCTGGGTGAGTCAATTCTTCCCAAGTCAACTGTTTTAACTCCTCAAATGAATAGCCGAGCATTTGGCAGGTCCGTTGATTGACTTCCAGCCAACCTTTATCAGGGTGGGTCACCATCATTCCAATCTGGCTGTGTTCAAAGTATCCCCGAAACCTTTTCTCACTGGCTTTTTGGCCCTCTTCGGCTTTTCGCTTTTCAGTCACATCCTGAAAGGTAATCACTGCGCCAACAATTTTATCACCTTGAATAATAGGAGTACTGGAGTATACGACATCAATAGCCGTACCATCTTTTTTCCACAATACCTCATCTTCAATTTGATACATTTTACCATTAATGTATGCCATTTTCATTGGGCACTCATCAACCGGATATACTGTCAAATTTTTATGAGTATGATGAATCAAATCATGAATCGGCTTTCCCAACAGTTCATCATCAGTAAATCCCAACAAAGAGCAAGCGGATGGGTTAATAAATATGGTTTTGCCTTGAAGATCAACGCCAAAAATACCCTCTCCAACACTATCGAGCAGCAATCGGGTTTTCTCTTCAGATTCCTTAAGTGCATTTTCGACAATAATACGCTCTGTGATATCTCGAACAGCCGCTGAAACCAATAACCCCTCATCGGTTTTCAGTGGATTCAGGCTCACTTCAACTGGAAATTCCGTATTATCTTTTCGAAGTCCAATCAACTCAAGCTTTACATTAATAGGCGATGACAGAGCTGCGTGGATAAAACCATTTCTTTTTTCCGGATGCTCAGCCCTGAATCGATGTGGAATAACATTTTCGATCTCCTTTCCGATCAACTCTTCTCTCTGATACCCAAACAGTTTTTCTGTCTGTGCATTGACAATCGTAATCACACCTTGCTCATTTACAATAATCATACTATCGGGGGCTGATTCCAGAAGATCCCTGAATCTTTTTTCCAACCGGGTCAAATCTTCGGTTCGTTCCTGGACTCGGACTTCTAACTGATTTTTTGACTTTTTCAAAGAACGGGTGGCCGTTTGCCCGATCCAAAGTGAAAATCCGGTAAGTATCAATGCAATTAGTACCGTTATCCCAAGTGTAATAATCAATGTATTCCGCATAACAACATAGGGATTAAATGCTTCTTCCCAATCAATTTCCGTTGCCATACCCATATCCAATTCAAAATCCCAGAGCCACGCACCTAAAACCTTAATACCACGATAATCGAGGTACCCCTCAGTATTTGATCCATTTCTCCCGGATATAGCCTGCTTTACCATCAGCGTCAAAGATGTTCCTTTGGCATTTGCCCCATCGGTCTCGGGAGTCACCAGCTTAATATTCAGAATACTATCTTGACCCGGAGCAATCAGACCTTTTTTTTGCAAATCCGCCTTGAATCTACTTTCAGTGAGTAAAACTCCCTGATTATCGAAAAAGTATGTTTCACCCGTTTTGCCAATTTGTCCATTCTGGGAAATATGAGAAAAATCTTTAAGCGGATTAAAGACCACAGCTAAGATCGCAATTATTAAACCCTCCTTATTCTTCACAGGACCGGCAAACAACATAACCGATGCCTCCGGTTTGGTTTTGCCCTTCACTAATTTGTCAGGTGCTGCCACCTTCACGGGTGGAATCATAACATAGTCACCAAAAAACACCGTATTTAATAGACTTTTCCGTTTGCCACCAACAATTCCGCGCTGGCCCAGTTTCTGATCAGACATAGAACCGATGGTAATCATATCAGGAGATATCACATAAAAATCAGTGGCACCTAATAAAACGGCACTGTCTCTAAACATAGCTCTCATAGGTCCCAAAGAAGCACTCTGCTTAAGTATGGATTTTTTTCGGGGTATTTTGAGTTGATTCTGAATTAATTGATTTAACTGCGGGTCCCGAAGGATTAAGCCCAGTTCTCTCTTTTTTCCATCTACCCAGATTTTTAGAGATTCATGAGAGGTATTCAACACCGTCTGTAAATTGTTTTTTAAATCATTTCGAATCTCTTCCTTAAATTTTGCCAACCTGAATGTCGCAACCAATACAATAATTCCAACAAACAAAGTAATAATAATTAATCCGGCTCTCCTCAGTTCACGGGAACTATATAATTCAGATATATCTCTTTTTCTAGATCGACTGACCAACCCGCTAATGAGAAAAAGAATAATGCTAACCGCCAGAATAATCCCGACCAGAAACATCAGATTTTTTTTAAAAAAAGTATCTATTCCATCAACCGTTTGTTTTGTCTCTTTCGTAGGTGATAAGATCCATTTTTGTTGAATTTTACTCATTTGCTGCGGGGTGATAGTTGTCATCGCTTTTGTCAAAATAGACTGCAACAATGGCCAATCATTCCGTATTCCGATGCGAAGATTAGTTAAATCAGGATTTCCCACATCAATTTCGCCGGATACGATCAAGCCAGTAAGCATATTTTGCTGAATAAGATAGTCCACCACGGCCTTTTCCCCCAATGTAGCATCAGCCTTCCCAAAAATAACCGCTTTCAGACCCGATATCACATCTTCAACCAAAAGCAGTTTAATATCAGGGTAAGATCTATTAAGCACTTCTTCCTGATAGAAACCTTTTGGTATTGCAACCGTTTTTCCCTTTAGCTCGTGCAAAGACTGGAAGAGATTTTTCTGGGGACTAACAATCACATTTGGATTTCGGATATATGGGGGTGTATAAAACAAAAACTTCTCCCGATCGGGTGTTTTTACAATATTTAGCATCACATCGATCTTTTTTTGTTTTATCAATCCAATAAACTCTCCCCAGTTGGGCCCTGTAATATACTTAACTTTAATCCCCAATTGATTGGCCAGCAGATTCATGTAGTCAATAGACAGACCTCTGGGGGTACCATATTCAAAATAATTGAAAGGTGGCCAATCCTTTTCATTATGGATACGAATTATCGGATGCTGGTCTATCCATTTTTTCTCTTCTGGAGAAAATAATTTAAAAGAGGGTGACTTTTCAGGTGAACTGGCAAACCATTCAGCTTGAATTTTCTGTAACTCTTTTTCCGAAATTGCCGCCAACCCTTTTTGCAAAATATCCTTAAAGATCGTCCAATCCTTTCGAATACCAATAGAGAGCGAAAAGGGCTTATCTTCATCAAAACCCAAAGTCCCCCCGGTTTTGAGATTCGTAATTAGCATTCTCCTGGCAAGATAATTGACAACCGGCATGACATCCAGCAACACATCTGCCTGCCCTTTAGATACGGCCTGAATTGCTTCTGCTGTGTCTTTGACAGACAGTTGTATCACCTCTGGATAGTCTTTGAGCAGTCCTTCAACATAAAACCCTTTGGGAATTGCGAACTTTTTGCCTGCTAAATCTTTTATGGACTGAATTTGAGGAAAATCCTTTCGAGTAAAAAGAGCTTGGGAAAACTCCAAATATGGGCTTGTAAAGTTCAAAAACGCTTGGCGAGCCGGTGAATTGACGATATTCAACATGACATCCAGGTCTTTATTTTTCACCATATCAATAAAGCCGTCCCAGGATGGACCCGATATATATTGAACCTCAAATCCTACTTTTTTTGACAGCAAGTCCATTATATCAATGGAAAATCCACTCGGCCTGCCATGCCGATTAAAATTTACAGGTGCCCAATTCATTTCGTTGTGAACCCGAATTACGGGATGGTTTTTTAACCATGTTTTCTGAGCGGCAGTCAGTTCTATCTGAATTTGATCTGACTTTGATGCACTTAACCTCTCTTGGCCAAATATGGAAAAGCCAAGACCTACAATAAAAAAAGTGATTAAAATACTGTTTTTTAGTATTTTAATGTAGTGATTATCCATTTCGAATTCATCTCAGGTTTCAATGAAATTATATATCATGAGTTTTTATACACCAATAATTCAATTGATTATTAAATAATAAACCGTTATTGTAAATTTAATTTTTTTTTTGACCCAAAAGCAACCATCAGAACCACTTTTTAATTATCGGGGTATGGATGATACCCACTCGTCTACCGACAATGAGAACCAAGGAAATAAATGAATGGTGAAGCCAAACAGACAGTTTTAGTTGTTGATGATACTCCAGAGAATATTGACATCATTGTCGGGCTATTAAAAGATATTTATAAAGTAAAAGCTGCTCCCAGCGGTGAAAGAGCCTTAGCTGTCATTGCAAAAAAACTGCCCGATTTAATACTGCTTGATATCATGATGCCAGTAATGGATGGATATGAAGTGTGCGAAAAACTAAAAAAAAATAATGAAACCAAAGATATCCCGATTATATTCCTAACAGCAAAAACAGATATCGCTGATGAAGTCAAAGGTCTGGACTTGGGAGCTGTTGACTACATAACCAAACCCATCAGTCCACCGGTAGTACTTTCAAGAGTAAAAACACACCTCTCGCTAAAATACGCCCAACAATCACTGCTTGAAAAAAATCAAACCCTGGAAAAAACACTTGGAGATCTAAAGACTGCCCAGGATCACTTGATTCAATCAGAAAAATTGGCAGCGTTAGGCCAGCTAGTTGCCGGAATAGCACATGAGATCAATACACCTTTAGGTGCAATTAAATCTTCCGTTGAAACCTTAGACACTTCTTTCAATATATTAAAGTCAGATTTTTTAAAACTGGTTTCAAAACTGACACCGGAAGAATTAGATCTATTTTTCGAAATATTAAACCCCAATTCTCCAAGAACACCACTTACACTCGTTGAAAAAAGAAAAGCCGCGAAAGAACTGGCGGCTCAATTAAAAGAAAAGGGCGTTTCGCTGGGAACAATGGAATCAAAAAGCCTGATTGATTTGGGATTGCAAAACCGGGCAGACTATATTTTACCGATGCTGCAACACCAGGAAAAAGAGTCCATTCAGAAATTTCTGCATCTATTTTCGAATATGAATACCGGAATAAATAATATTAGCATTGCGAGTGAAAAAGCAGCTAAGATTGTATTTTCATTAAAAACATTTGCTCATTTTGATCAGGGAGGTGAAAAAACGAACACACATATCCATGAAAATCTGGAGACGGTTTTGACTATTTATCACAGCCAAATCAAGCAGAATGTAAAGCTGATTGAGCATTATGGAGTGATTTCTCCTTTTATGGGTTATCCCGATGAGTTAACACAGGTCTGGACAAATTTAATTCACAACGCATTGCAGGCCATGAACAATCAAGGGGAATTAACGATTAAGACAGCAGAGAACGAGGGGAATATTCATGTTTCGATTTCAGACACCGGCCCTGGAATACCCGACGACATCAAAGAGAGGATTTTTGAACCGTTTTACACCACCAAACCGGCAGGTGAAGGCAGTGGATTAGGACTTGATATCGTTAGTAAAATCATAAAAAAGCACCAGGGTTCGATCTCAGTGGAAACACGCCCGGGAGAAGGAACAACTTTTACAGTAACACTACCCATTGAAAATTAATTGTAACACGGACATATTTCCCAAAATCGTTATACATTATAAAATGAAAGATCAAAAAACGGTTCAGAAATTAAAATAGAGACAAGGAGATCGAATGGGTAACAAAATTGTACTTTGTATTGATGACGAAGAAATTATCCTGAACAGTCTGGAGATGGACCTCAGCGCACCCGGTGAGGAATATCAGATTGAATTGGCGACCAACGGATTAGAAGCACTTGAACTTCTGGAAGAACTGGTTGAAGAAGGCCATGATTTAGCCGTCGTCATATCCGACTACATCATGCCGGAAATGAAAGGAGACGAACTCCTCATTAAAATCCATGAAAATTTTCCATCTGCTGCAAAAATACTACTCACCGGACAAAGTCAGATTGAAGGGGTTACCAATGCTATCAATAATGCCTCGCTATATCGTTATATCGCTAAACCCTGGCAAAAAGAGGATCTAAAACTGACCCTGAAATCAGCACTACAAAAATATAGGTCTGATGAACTGCTAAGAGAAAAAGAGCAGATTATTACAGAGATGAATAATAAGTTGCAGGAAAACCAGGATACGTTGCCGGAAAACCAGGATTCAGATGAAGAGACCTACAGTCCAGATAATAAATTGAGTGATGAAGAATTATACGATCAGATATACTATTCCCGTTTTTATCAATCGTTGAACTCGCAGGAGAAAAAATGGTTTGCCCTGGCTTCTATCGGGTTAATCAATGCGGATAAAAAGCTGACCAAATCGGAAATGAACTACCTGAATTCAATCGTTCGCAGCGACAGAGAGAAAGATGTGGTTGAATGGTATGTTTCTCTGATAAAACAAAAATCAAAGCCAAATCTCGATTCGCTCGTCATATCCAATGAACAGAAATATCGTTTTCTCACATATCTTGCACAGATTATCATCAGTGCCAAACGTGTTGGACAGGCTGAAACTGAATATTTTAATTATATTTGCACCCAGATGGGTGTTAACCAAAAAATAACCAATGATTGCCTGAAAATAATTAATCATAAGATTGCTGGAAATTATATGGGATTCAAATTAAGAGAACATTTGGAAAAAACAGATCCGTTACTCATGTCCTAGCCAACAAAACCTACCAAAGAATCAAATTAAACAAAAAAAACAATCTATCTTTTGACCAGACAGTTTGACAACGTTTTTTTGTCCAGCGTATGATTCATAGTTCGGGTATAACCTGCCCGGAGTCTGAATATCCGAAGTATTTTTGACTTTAAAATAAGTAAATCAACGCATTACCATAAATTAAATCGTATTAATATTCATTTTTAAAACAGGGAAGAGAAAGCGAGAGAGAAAAAAATGGAAATTATTGATCAGGGAAAAGGCGAACTGTTTACAGATCCCGATCCTGATAAAGCAAGAGACTTTTATCGAACAAAAAGTCGAGAAATGAAGAAGAAAGTAATGGGGTTAAAAGACGCCATTGCTGAATATGTACATGATGGAGAATACTTGGGAATTGGCGGCTTTGGTGCAAACCGAACACCCATAGCAGCCTGTCACGAGATTGTTCGTCAAGGTAGAAAAAACATGGGATTTGCCGGGCATACATCAACGCATGATATGCAAATCCTGAGTGCCGGTGAAGTGTATAATAAACTGGATGCAGCCTATGTGGTTGGATTGGAAGCCAGAGGGTTATCATCCTGTTCAAGACGCTACCTGCAAAGTGGAAAAGTTAAAATCACTGAATGGACCAACTATAGTCTGGCTGTTCGCATGAAAGCAGCAGGCATGGGAGTGCCATATCTCCCCGCCAGAAATATGATGGGCACAGACACATTTGCCTACAGTGCCGCCAAAATGGCTAAATGCCCTTTTACCGGGAAAAAGACAGTCCTATTGCCTGCACTGTATGTAGATATTGCGGTCATACATGTTCATGAAGCAGATGTATTTGGCAATGCCCGTTTCAAAGGAATTGCCGTTTCAGATCTTGATTTGGCCAACGCATCAAAACGTCTGATCATCACCACCGAAAAGTTGATCAGCAATGATGAGATAAAACGGGCTCCATCCGAAACAGATATTCCCTATTATCTGGTAGATGCCGTTTGTGAAGTTCCCTATGGCGCATACCCTGGCACAATGCCCTATGAGTATTTTTCCGATGAAGACCATTTAAAAGAATGGCTGACACTGGATAGAGACCCGGAGCAGTTTAAAGAGTTTATTCAAAAAAACATCTACGATTGTAAAGACAATTATGATTATATCCAGCTCAATGGCGGACTCAAAAAGATGCAGGATTTGAGAGCTAAAGAGCTGCTTTTGCATAGGGAGGGCTAGCAATGACTGATTATAATGATATGGAGTTAATGATCTCTATCGCCGCCAGAGAACTGGAAGACGGGTCCACAGTTGGGGTCGGAACAGGTGCACCTTGTGCAGCAGCAATGCTCGCGCAGAAAACAAGTTCACCGAAGCTGGTAATCATGTTTGAAGCGGGTGGAATGGCACCTGAACTGCCTGAAATGCCAATTTCAGTGGGTGACTCCCGAACATTTTATAAAGCCGCAATGGCGGGTAGCATGGGTGATACCATGGAAGCCTGTTCAAGGGGCTTTGTGGACTACACTTTTTTAGGTGGAGCTCAAATTGACAAATACGGAAATCTAAACTCTACCGTAATTGGCGATCATGACAATCCTAAAGTTCGGTTTCCGGGAAGCGGTGGAGCAAATGATTTTGCCTCCTTCTGCTGGAGAATGATGGTAATGACCCCCCAAAACAGTAAGAGATTTGTTGAGAAACTCGATTTTTTGACAACTCCCGGATGGTTGGAAGGTGGTAATTCTAGAGCAAAGTCAGGACTTCCCTTGAATGCAGGACCTTACAAAATTATTACGGATATGGCGGTAATGGATTTCGAAGAAGAATCCAAGCGAATGAGAGTGATCTCAATCCATCCAGGATACAATTTTGATAAAGTCCAGGAAAATTGTGGATTTGAATTATTGAAAGCAGACAGTATTGCTGAAACAGAACCCCCTGAGG
>Ga0307989_1000098_pt1 | contig 66904 bp, 59 predicted proteins | sample EllFjometagen185_FD_203164 | JGI IMG/M metagenome (GOLD analysis project Ga0307989, IMG submission 203164) | Marine microbial communities from Ellis Fjord, Antarctic Ocean - #185 | ecosystem: Environmental > Aquatic > Marine > Unclassified | place: Southern Ocean | collected 2014-10-08 | reverse complement strand
GCCATGTTGACCCAGAGTGCAAGGCAAATTCTCCAGGAAGCCGTCTTAAAAGGAGTTTCATCAATTTTCCTTATTGTTTTTATTTCCTCTATAATGGGTTTTGTCTGCTGCTTTCTGCTTCCTGGAAATACTGGACAGGAAAATAAATAAATTTCAAAACCTGAACAGCTTAAAATTTGTCCGGTTGCATGATTATCGATCTTCGTACAAGGCTCTCCGGTCATCCGGCATGGATGACAGTCGTTTTTCGGCCACCTGGGGAGAGACGGCTTCCAGGCTTCCGTCAACATGTTGTACGATCACCCCGGATTCAGTGAGCATTTTGTAGCGGGCCTTCCGTTCATTTTTATCCGGAGCGCATACCAGTTGGCAGTTGGCGCAGGAGACGCGCAGTTTATTTTCGGTGGAAAAGAAATATCTGCCGCCGGGTGCTGCCGGCCATTTGCCGTGGGTTGTCTGCATGCGTTCATAGGCCAGCTGGAGATCATCATTACTCGCCGGAATCGCAAAGCGGCCCGGGGACCATGTCGACCATTTGCCCGATGGATGTAGTCCTGTAAACCCGCTGCAAACCGGATCGCAGCGTCCGTAATTTCGTCGTTTGGAATAGGTAATTTCATGGCCCCCCAGGGAAACGGTGGTTTTTTCTTTGCGGTGCATAAATCCGGCTGCACACGAACGGATGCAAAGATTGCAGTTGTCGCAATAATTTTCCTCTGCCGGCAGGGGTGGCGTCGGCAGAAGTTCGGCCGTGGTGACCATGGTGCCGAAAATGACTGCGGCACCGTGGTGCCGCGTAATGACGTTGCCGGACAATCCCATGTGCCCCACCCCGGATCTCACGGCCAGATAACGATGCGCGATATCCGGATAATAAAGATCCACGATATAATCCGACGGCGCGTCAGGCGGCCTGAATACGTTATTGGCGGCAACTGCCACGGAAGGATATCCCTTTTGAGTCAGAAAATTGGCCAGGTGGAGGGCAATTCCACTGGCCACAACATTTACCCGCACCAGTTCTTTCTCCATTGCCAGCCGGTCCTGCTTCATTAAATAGGGCGGAATCACCCCAGGTTCGATGGCCACCGCAAAGGTGACGGCAGACTTTGCATGCGGAAGCACATAAGTAAGATCCGATGACGGCGGCCCACCTTCCAGGGTTTCAATTGTCGTAATCCCCGATTCACATGCGCCTTCGATCATAACAATTTCGCGTACCATCCGACTTAATTTTTCCAATGTTAATGGCTCCTTTCATATTGTTTTTAAATGCGATCTTACCTGATCCGGGAGAGCTAATATTTTAGACTCTGAGGAATGCGGCAAACGGGTATGGGATCCATTTTGTGTTTATTTGCTTTATGAAATTCTTTGTAAATTGAGACAACTTTTTTTTGTCTTGGGTTCAAAGGGTCTTTTTGACTGGTATCCAGATACTGGATAGCCCATTCCAATTCTTCATAGCTTGCACCTATCTGGCTTTCATCTGTTCTTTCATCTTCCCACAGGCCGTCTGTGGGGGTGGCAGTCATTATATCTTCCATAATGCCCAAATCTTTTCCCAGGGCATAGACTTGTGTTTTTGTCAGGTCGGCAATGGGGGAAATATCCACACCGCCATCCCCGTACTTGGTATAAAAACCAATCCCAAAGTCTTCAACTTTATTACCCGTACCTGCTACCAGCATTTTATTGCTGGAAGCAAAGGCATACAAGGTCAGCATGCGAAGCCTGGAACGGGTGTTGGCCATGGTCATTCCATCTTGAATATGATGGGGAAAGCTATTTTTAATTTGATCAAAAACAGGTGAAAGCTCAAGATCAGTACATTTAACATTATCAAAGTTTTTTTTAAGCCATTCATTATGGGCACAGGATCTTGAGACCTGGTTTTTTGCCTGGTAAATGGGCATATTAAGAGCAAGAACTGGTTTTAAGGTTTTAGCACAAAGGCATGATGTAACAGCAGAATCTATACCTCCTGAAACACCAATGGCAAATCCTGTTAAACCGGATTTGACAAGATAGTTATCCAGCCATAGTACAATATAATCGATTACTTTTTTTGTGTTCATGGATATCATTCCTGATCTTTTGTTATTGCCTGGACATGAAATTATGTTTACAGACGATATTAGGAAGTCAGACTTTTTTTGTCAATCATTCCATTCTGCTGGCCATGCTGCCGGATATATTCGTATAAGATAATTGAGGCTGCCACACTCACATTAAGACTTTGGGATTTTCCAAACTGGGGAATGGTCAGCCTTTCCACTTTGGGGAACAGATCAGGTTCAAAACTGATGCCGAATTCTTCATGACCGAAAATAAATGCACTTTTAATTGGCAGCTTTGTCTGGATGATGGACTCGCCTTTACCCGGTTCTAGAATAAAAGGGGTATAGCCTTTGTTAACAAGGTCGGTATAACAGGAAAAAAAGTCTTTATGGAAAATTGCAGGTACCCATTTAAAAGCACCCATGCCCGGTGCAGGATCAAAAAAATCAATGCCCACCAGATGAATCTGCCGGGCGCCAAAAACATCCGCACTTCTAAAAATTTTCCCGATATTATAGGTCGGCTTTAAATGATCCAGCACAATTACACATTCATGGGGCCCTGGTTTTGCAAGATAATTTTTATTTCTCTGACGTCTGAATCGCCGTTTTGCCATCTCTCTTTCAGACTTCATCATTTCTCTTACTTTATGGGGTCCCATGCACTTTTCCTGTTATTTGTTATCCGACCTGAGCGATACCTTGATTCCCCAGTTCATTTTGGGCGGTTTTCAATATTCGGTCCAGTTCCTGGGTGAGTTTTTCCTCTAAAGGAGGTACCTTGTGATCATTCATGATAGCGTTCTTTTTTTCCTGCGCCCGGTCAATGATGGTCTTAGGATCTTTTTGCCATTCCAGCAAAGAACGCCCGTCAAAAAGAGCTGCCTTGAAACGAAGTTCTTTGCGCAGATGGGAGAAGGTGTGCGGACTTTCAAGAAAACTGCCTTTATGGTCATCGTCAATAATTGCCTGGGCTGCCAATGTATCCGGACTGATATCGATTCCCTCAAGCATTCTTTTTGTAAAAGCGATCATTTCATTTTCGATCACAACTAATTGAGGGCTTATTGCCAGACCGTTTTCTATGCCGCCCACACCACCAATTTCATTTATGCCGGATAGAGCAGTCATTGTCATACTCGTACCCTTTTCAAACATGAGCTGATGGGCCTGGCAATCGTTACCCATAACGGGTGATGTTGCTGCAGGCAGGCCATAGTGACGGGCCAATTGCAGAAAAGCTGTTTGAACGATCAACACTTCAGGGTTTACAAACTGGGTATTACCCTTTGCCATATCCATGGACTGAACAAGGGCATAGTACCAGGTGGGAATGTGAGGACAAAGCGTCTGCAGCACAACCAGACTGCCAAGGGCTTCAGCATTGGTCTGTGTGATTGTACCTGCCAGGGTATAAGGTGCATTGGCACCGATGATGGGAGTTAATGGAACACGGACCGGAAGATTGTATTCTCCATACAATAAAAGTCGTTCGATTTCATCAAACGGGAAGACCAAAGGCGCAATAAGACAAATAATCCCACTGCAGATAGGTCTTTTCTTCAATACCTGGCTGCCACCGGCAACAGCTGAGATCATCTCCAGTTGGTATTTCAGGTTTTTTGAATTAGTGGTAAGGGCCCAAATATGTTTGCGGCATTTTTCCAACATTATTTTAAGCGTTTCAATGTCATAGGTCTCAAGCCGAATGTCCTGGGGTGTCAAAGCGCCATGGATATTTAAATTCTCAAGCCCATCAACCAGGTGGGCCATGTCACCGCAGTCCTTTATGCCCATTGGGCGTACCTTGTCCGTGCTTAAATTATATAGATTTATGGCGCCGGCCACGGTGCGAAAAGAAGGCATATGGCCCTGACCTGTTTTTCCGGCAATAAAATCGAATTCAGGTGTTCGCCCGGCACAGGTAAAACTTTGTGGGGCTGTTTTTAATGCCTTTTCAACCAGTTCGGAAGATAGATAAACCCTTTGCTTGTCTTTGTCCACTCTGGCACCGGCTCCGGCAAGTTTTTCAAGCGCAACGGGATGGTCAATTTTTAACCCTGTTTTTTCTAAAACCTCAAGCGAGGCAGCATGAATTTGACTAATCTTTTCATCGGTAAGCATACTGAAGAAATTATCTATCATAAGTCATCCTTAAATATATGGGTTGGTTGATTTTGAGTTCTTATATTTCTTTATTGGCTTTGGCAAGAAATAAATTCAATTCACCTCTTTTTTTTGTTTTGGAACACGATATTTAATATTTGGTTAATGTCATCATCAGCTGTCCGGGCGTTCAGAGTACATCCTCCAGCACCGGCATGACCGCCTCCGCCAAATTTGGCAAGAAGATTGCCTATGTTGACATGACCATGGGAATTAAAAATATTATGGCCGATACTGATCTGAACATATTTTTGTTGGGGGCCGTCAAATCTGATTTTGATGCTGGTATGGCATTGAGGGAAGAGTGAATAGGTTAAAAAGCGGTTACCATCAGGTACAATGTCAAGATTTCTGAAGTCAGTAATTGATATATTATTAACTATTTTTGTATGTTTAATTAAATGTTTTTCATAGGCAATATTTTGATCAATAACCCTGGCACAACGTCTTTTCACTTCCAGATCTTTAACGATAGAGTCAATATCCGTCTCCTTTAAGAGATCAACCAGCTTATTCCAATATGCTATGTCTTCATAGTCCTGGTTTTTGATGGTCATGGATAAAATAATATAAGGATAGTTTTCCGGGTGCTGTACCTGATCCCTGGTTAAATCAGCAGCATCTATGATGTCTGTATTTAAAACCAGTTCATCGTATCCATTGTCAAGCAACTCCTTTTTTTTATAGTACTCGTAAATAACACGGGCAGCAGACGGGGCAATGTCAAAGGCGCCTGGAAAATCTTCTTTGGGTTTGTTGGAGATATGGTGGTCAAACCAAAGGCTGCAATTGGGCGAATAAGGAAGATTTGCCATGATATCGCCCTTTAAAATATGAGCTTTCCCAGCTTGGATTTCACTGGGTTCAACCCATTTTATATCCGTGTCGATATTTTCAGCCTTGTAAAGAAGGACTGCGCATACAATTCCATCAAAATCGGGTCGTGTTACAATTCTCATATACCTGAATCCTCTTATAAAAATGGTGTTGTTATTCCAAGATTTTCTTGATAACCATTGTGTGTTGTTTTATTGGTTATTTTTACATGATAAACACAAAAAAAACTATATAATTTTCCTTGGACATCAAATAGAGGTTGAAATGGCAAATTTGCATATTAATACACCATTGATTGAATCTTTATCCATCAACAAAGAATTAGACGCTAAAATTTGGCTTAAAATGGAAGCGTTGCAACCTTGTGGTTCCTTTAAAGCCAGAGGAATAGGGCATGCATGTAAAAAATATTTAGCCAATGGAGCAAACGCATTCGTTTCATCCTCGGGAGGGAATGCCGGTCTGGCCGTTGCATATTCCGGGCGTTGTCTGGGTGTTCCTGTTATTGTGGCCGTCCCAAAGACCACCAAAAAAAGAGCCATCGACTTGATAGAACTTGAGGGAGCAAAGGTCATTGTCACAGGGGATAATTGGGATGAGGCACACATGCATGCTTTAACACTATTAAAAAAAAATAAAGCCGCATACATCCATCCCTTTGACGACCCCAATATTTGGGAAGGACATTCTTCCATTATTGATGAAATATCCCACGCCGGCCTAACACCGGATGCTGTTGTTTTGTCCGTTGGAGGTGGAGGACTATTGTGCGGAGTTGTTCAAGGAATGAAACGAAATCATTTAGAAGATGTTCCAATACTTGCCGTTGAAACAAAGGGGGCAGATTCGTTGCACGCAGCATCCATGGCAAAAAAACATATAGGTATTGATGGCATTGACAGCATAGCAACATCCCTGGGTGCCAAGAAAATCGCTAAAAAAGCCTTTGAGCTATTGGCTGAAAATCAGATTGTCAGTCATGTTGTAACGGATAAAGATGCTGTAAACGGATGTTATCATTTTCTTGAAAGCAACAGAATAATGGTTGAACCGGCCTGTGGAGCGAGTTTGTCGGCTGTTTACAATGGATGCGATTTTTTAAAGGATAAGAAAAATATTCTTGTGATTGTTTGCGGTGGTGTTGGTGTCACGATGAGGCAATTGGAAGAATGGAAAAAGCAGGTGAGTGTTTGAACGAAAATTATTTTTATTCCATTGAAAGTCAGCGGACTGCAAGCATAAAAATAAAACGATCTGTTTTTATTTGTACCCTGGAATATGTTACGACCATTGAACAAGCAAAAAAATTTATTACCAGGATTACTAAGGAAAATAAAACAGCCACCCATAATTGCTGGGCATATATTATAGGTGAAAAAGGAGATTATTTTCATTGTTCCGATGCAGGTGAGCCTTCGGGAACAGCAGGCAAACCAATGCTGAATACGATGCTCAGCCAAAGCATGACCCAAATTGCAGTCGTTGTAACCCGGCATTTCGGTGGAGTTAAACTGGGTGTCAGAGGATTGATAGACGCCTATGGCTCTTGTGTGAAGCATACTCTGGACTTAAAACCACTTAAAAAATTGATTCAGTCCATGGATATTTATATTGAGGTATCCTATGAATTTAACGATATCCTGATGGCCCAGATAAAAAATGATCTGGTCAGTATTAATGAAACAACCTATACTGATATAGTTGCTCACCGGGTTGAAATTGAGCTCAAAGATCATGTCAAAGTGTGCGGACTGCTTTCCCAATACCAATCCCAAAAAAGATTAAAGTTCAAGGTGAACCCTCAACTATAAGTTTAAGACCGCCTGAAAAATAATATTGACAATATAATTATTATTAAGTATTCTTAAATTAAGATTAATTATACTTAAGAATGGCGGATTTATGAAAACAAAACTTGGTGCACTTCTCAGGCCCATACGAAATTCAAGACATTTTACGATTAAAGAAGTTGCAGCAAAGGCAGGTATAAGCTCCAGTTTGTTGTCCCAGATAGAAAGGAACCGGATATCACCTTCCCTGGACACCTTGTTACATATTTTAGAAGTGTATGGAGTTCCGCCAAATAAGTTTTTTAAGGATTATGAAACCCACTCCAGGGTTGAGATTGTCAGGAAAGATGACCGAAAGATATATCAGCGCAAAGGCTTTAAATATGAAACCCTTTGCGGAGAAAGCCAGGCAAAAGGCAATCATTCCTTTAATGCATTTTTTTTGGAGCTTGAACCGGGTCAGAAAAGAGGAAATACAATTGAAGGGCATCTTGGGCGTGAGCTGGGAATCATTGTTAAAGGATCAGCACAACTGCTTTACGGGCAGGAAACATATGAAATTAATAAAGGCGATTCTGTGTCTTTCTTTTCACAAACACCACATGTGATTCAAAATTTGTCGGATCAGATATTTCAGGCATACTGGGTGGTTACACCTGCAGAAGGGGAAGATTATTTTGGAGATAAAACGATATAGTATTTGGAGAGGATAATGGGAAAAACAATTGCAGAAAAAATTTTTGAGACCCATTTAGTGGATGAACCTTTTGGGGATGTCAGTGTGTTAAAACTGGACAGGGTTTTTTGTCATGAAATCACAACACCCATGGCTATCCAGGATCTAATGGCAAGGGGAAAGGACCGGGTCTTTGATCCGGATAAAATAAAAGCAGTTATTGATCATGTAAGTCCTGCCAAGGACTCTAAAACGGCACAGCAGGGAAAAATTCTTCGTGAATGGGCGATCCGACACAAGATTAAAGATTTTTTCGATATCGGGCAGAACGGTGTTTGTCATGCCCTGTTTCCGGAAAAAGGTTTTGTAAGACCTGGGTTTGTAATTATTATGGGAGACTCCCATACCTGTACTCATGGCGCTTTTGGTGCTTTTGCCGCAGGAGTGGGAACAACTGATCTTGAAGTGGGTATCTTAAAAGGGGTCTGCACCTTTAAAACCCCTCAAACCTATAAGATTGAGATTGTCGGAGAGCTTTCCTGTGGAGTATATGCCAAAGATATCATCCTTAAGGTAATCAAAGATCTGGGTGTAAACGGGGCCACTAATATGGTCATTGAATTCACAGGAAATATTGTGGATGAAATGAACATGGATCAGCGGATGACTTTGTCCAATATGGCAGTTGAAGCTGGTGCCACAAGCGGCATATGCCTTCCCGATATGACAACGGTGGATTATCTTTGGGAGTTTATAAAAGATCAATATAAAACCCCGCAGGATGCTTTAAAAGCATTTTCTAAATTTAGACCGGACCCTGATGCAGAATATGCAAAAGTAAAAACAATAGATGTAAGTGATCTTGAGCCTTTAACCACATTTGGATATAGACCGGACAATGTAAAGCCCGTATCCCAGATGTTGGGGACAAAGATAAATCAGGTCTATATTGGATCATGTACCAACGGGCGGCTTGAAGATTTGAGAATTGCGGCAAAGGTTCTTAAAGGTCATACCATAAGCCCCCATATCAGGGGAATTGTATCTCCTGCAACACCAAAAATATTTTCCCAGGCCCTGGAAGAAGGGATAATCAAAACCTTTATGGATTCAGGTTTTTGTGTGACAAATCCCACCTGTGGTGCCTGTCTTGGCATGAGCAACGGTGTTTTGGCCCAGGGCGAGGTGGCAGCTTCCACAACCAATCGAAATTTTGCAGGCCGCATGGGCAAGGGCGGTATGGTTCATTTAATGAGTCCTGCAACAGCCGCTGCCAGTGCCATTAAAGGAGAAATTTCAAATTCCAATCTTTTTTGTGAACAGGGAAAATAATCATGAAAGAATTTAAAGGAAATATTTTATTTCTTGATCGTTCAGATATCAATACTGATGAAATCATTCCAGCCAAATACCTGACGGAAATCGAGAAAACCGCTTTGAAACAGCATTTATTTGAAGATTTAAAATTAGACGGCTTTAATCCTGAAATGGATATTAAAGAAAAAGCTGTGATTGTGACAAGGGAGAATTTTGGCTGTGGATCTTCAAGAGAACATGCTCCATGGGCACTTGAAGTAAACAATATAAATCTTGTAATTGGCCAAAGCTTTGCAAGAATTTTCAGACAAAATATGTTTAATTGCGGAATGCCGGCCATTGAACTGTCTAAAGATCAGATCGATTCTATTTTTAAAGGGTTTAAAAACAGCAGTGCTAATGTTTCAGTGGATATGGAAGCCTGTCAGATTACGATTCAATCAAAAGATCAGACAAAAAAAATGGATTTCCAAATTTCAGAGTTTGATAAGGCACTTATTAAAATCGGTGGATGGGTCGAGTATGCGGATATGCACTATTAAATCAGCTTCTGCCGCCGCTCCATTTAAGACGGGTTTTTAAAATTTTAAAATAGGAATGGTTTTCAAAGGATATCATTTTGATGTCATTTCGACTTTTTTTAATAAATATTTTATCTCCAGGATCCATTTCAAATCCTTCCTGGCCGTCAAGGGTGAGAATGATATCTTCAGGGCTACCTTCCAGCCGGATTTCAATTTTGGTTGAATCGGGTATGATCAATGGTCTGTTCGTCAGTGTAAACGGGCAGATCGGGGTCAGGATAATGGAAGGAACAGCAGGGTGAACCACGGGCCCGCCGGCTGCCAGGGAATAAGCGGTTGAACCTGTGGGTGTCCCGACAATCAAGCCATCCGCCCTGTAAGTTGTCAAATAGGTTGAATCAAGGAATACTTCACAGGAAGCCAGTCTTGACAGGGCTGATTTGTTAATCACGGCATCATTCAGCACATCCACATCAATAATTTGTTTATTGTTCCGCATAACCTTGATATCAAGGCGGGATCTTTTTTGAATGGAGTATTTCCCCTCAAGAACTGAGGTAACAGCATATGAAAGCTTATCTTCCGTTGTTTCCGCCAGAAAGCCGACTTCTCCAAATTTAACACCCATCAAGGGAATGTCCCTGTTGCCGATGAACCGTGCAACACTTAAAAAAGTCCCGTCACCGCCCAAAACAACCATGCACAACAGATCATCAGGAATATCGGTATTTGTAGACTGCCGGGCATCGATTACAACACATTGGTTGCCCAGCCATTTTTCGAGTTCCCTGGCCTTTTTTTCAGCCTGGATATCGTTTTTAACAACAATTCCGATCCGCTTTGCACTCATTTTATTTCATTGTCTCCATATAATGCTTTGCATCGTTTATTGCCGCAAATAGGTTATAAAGTCAAGTTTAAAGGTCAATGCACCAAAACAGTTAAAAATGGATTTGAATTATATCAAAAGCAGAATTTACGATTATTCTTACTGAATTTCACGAAAAAATATATTGATTTTTTATGTGAAAAAATTAGGATATTATTTTGGAACCGTTCAGTATCGAAAATAAACCCTAATGTTGCAAAAGCCGACAAGGCAATGTATCAGAATAAAATAGGAAATCTGTTTATGAAAAAATTTAATACAGATCGCAAGGCGGTTACTTATAATGATCTGATAATGGGGTTTAATTTTTTTTAAAATTCATATGGATAATAAGGGGGAGGTTATGAAAGGCTTAAAAAACAAAAGAGTTTTAATCACGGGAGGTGCAAGCGGAATTGGCGCTGCCACAGCCAAACGGTTTATAGAAGAGGGCAGCAGTGTTTGTGTTCTGGACCAAAACAAGGATGCATGCAAAGAAATAAAATTAAAATTCCCAGAAATAAAAAGAGCATTAATTGTGGATGTCTCAGATGTTAAGCAGGTGACAAAAGTATTTGAGGACATTGATGATTTCTGGGGTGGATTAGATGTTTTGATTAATAACGCCGGTATCAGTCTTCGACATAAATTTTTAGATATCACCCCTGAAGAATGGATAAAAATTCAAAACGTCAATCTTAATGGTTGTTTTTATATGGCCCAGGCGGCAGCCAGACGAATGCTTGATAAAGGAGGAGTTATACTGAATATGGGCTCCACCAATGCTTTGGCAGGCAATCCATACTATGCGGATTATAATGCTTCTAAAGCAGGTATCATTGAAATGACCAAAACAATAGCCCTTGAACTGGCCCCAAAAATCCGGGTAAATGTCATCTGCCCGGGCTATGTTATGACGCCGATGCAGAGAGCTGAATATACGGATGAAATGTTTGCTGCTTTAAATGAAAAAATTCCTTTAAAACGTCATGCTGACCCCAGCGAAGTTGCAGCACTTTTTGCTTTTTTAGCTTCTGAAGACGCAGCCTATTTAACAGGCGGTGTTTTTGTTATTGATGGTGGAGAAACAGCAGGGGCGTTAGCAAGCAGGTAAGTGAATTTATCTTCGAGTTTACCATGGGGGATAAAGCCCAATTTCTTGAGATTGGATGAAACATCCACTGGCAACTCGCAATTATCCATTTTCTGGTTGAGGACACCGCCCATAATAACAGGGATCCGGCATTCATGATGATCAAGCTGGATCCTGAGATCTTTGGCATATTCAAGTGCCATCCCATTATGTGTTGAAAGAAGTATTCCATCTGCTTTTTGGCTTACTGCAAAAGCAGCCAGCTCATCGGGATTTTTTTCAGCACCCAGATAAAATATTTGGGCGCCTGCTTCCTTGCATAATTGGGACAGGATCATTATGGCATGTTCATGTACATCAGTTGATGCTATCACAAGCCTGCGGTCTTTCAGATGAATACGATTCTCTTTGCTTTGAAAGAGCTTTCGATGTTTTTCAATACTTTTTTCAGATTGTTTGAATATATCAGTTTTTACAACAGGTTCTCTGTTTCTAATAAAATTTTCATTAAAAATTCCTGCACCAAACATTTCTTCAAAAACAGAAGGGCCAAGCTTTTTAAGTATAAAAAGAAGTTCAACAGGGTCTTTAATATCCACACCAGCCTGCATAAATCCATCAAGGGCATTATGAAATACTATTTTCCCTTTGGATACTATATTTTTTGCAAATATTTGAGCTTCGGTAAAATCAAAATAAGGGTAGAGCCTTTGGGCTGTTTTTTCTATTCTTTTTCCTAAAATCTGTGCCTGGATAATTTCTTCAACACTAGGTATACGAACACCTTCGGTAAGAGGTAATGGAAGAACTGCATGGCCTGTGGGGCATTTCATCTGGGCCAGGATGTCCCACATTAAGTATTCACTGACAAGCCCGGAGTTAAAGGCAAGATCCCTTGTAAAAGATATCGTATCTCCATAGAACATGCTTCCTATGCATTTGTGATCATGAATTTCATCCATGGCAAAAACCCAGCCTGCTCTTTTAACAGGATCTATTGTTAATCCACCGATACAATGGGATAGCTTTGCCCCAAGAAGGGTTTCAACAATATATTTTTCCAAAAAAGCCCATCCTGCAATGGTTGCACAATCATAGAACAGAGCCCCGAACCCATCCTCAAGATATGAATGAACAAGGGCTCCTCTTTCACGCAGACCCCCCATAAGAGAGATGGCTTTTACCGTCTGATTTGTTGTAAATACATGATCTTTGAACCCAGGGGCTTCATGGGAAAAATATTGGGAAAGATTCCCTATTGTTGTTACTCCGGCTTCAAGGGCATGGATAGTATTTTCAAAGGATGCCGGAAACCCTATCATAAAATCCCCCATATGGGGTTGGATGGGTATGGTCTTTCCTATTGCCATCCAGTCTTCAGCGCAATTCAACATGGGTCCTGTTTCTGCAATTGCTTTTTGCCTTTTGGAATCAGGCAGTCCCATTCGTCTGTCCAGACAAATACCTACTCTGGCCACATCAAAACCCTCAGATAATCCTGATTGATAAAGTTTTGTTAATGCATTTGCCGTTGCATCCCATGAATTTAATCCGATATGTCCATGAAAGGTAATTTGCTTTTTTTTGATACATTGCAGCTTGTATTCGGCTTCAGATGAAACTCCCATTTTATCCATAAAAGCAGTCCGGCCGATCTTAACCTGTCCGGCAGCTGATTTTCCAAACTCTGCTGCAATTTTCCCATTTGGAATTTGTGTTTTTAAAATGTTTTGTATTATGGATTTAAAATTGTGGAATTCCATTTTATTTTTTATTTTCCCTGCATTTTGTGAGTAACAGCATCCAAAGCTTTTGACCACGCACTTATACAGCCTTTCTCAGATAAAACCCGGGCTCCATATTCTGAGATTCCCCCCGGTGTGGCAAGGGTTTCCCAGATATCTTCCAGGCTCATATTTTCCTGGTTTAAAGCCATACCACATGCGCCTTCAATTGTCTGGATCACCAATTGCCTTGCCATCTTTGGCTCAATACCCTCATTTGTTGTCCAGGAAGCGGCTTCTTTCATAAGAAGAAACATCCAGGCATAAAATGCCCCAACAAGGGCGGTTCCAGGAGAAAATGTATCTTCATCCGGCATTAGATGGACAAAACCCAAAAGGGAAAAAAGGTCCTGCACTGATTTGTTATCAGGATAAATGAGAACCGGGCTTTTATTGATGGCAACACATGAAATGGGAAGCGCCCTGATTGCCTTTGCTGGAGAAACCAATGGCTCTAATCTTTTTAGCTCAACCCCGGCAGCAACAGACACTACTATTTGTTCGGGTAAAAACTTAATATCGGCAAGGGCTTTTTCAACATCATCCGGCCGGGTTGCCACAATAATAATTTGTGCTTTATCAACAACTTCCTGATTCCGGGTAGTGACAAAAGCGCCAGATTTGGAAAAAAGATCCCGGGCCTTTTGGGGATAAGGATCTGCAAGAAAAAATTGGAGATCTTTATCAGCCTTTGCAAAGCCTTTAACAAGATATTGGCCAAGATGTCCAACACCGATTAATCCGATTTTTTTTATCATGCAAGCCCGCCTCCATCTATAACAAGACTGGTTCCTGTTGCCCATTTACACAGGTCGCTTAAAAAAAAGAATACGGCATGTGCCACATCTTCAGGTGTTCCAGGACCTTTTAAAGGCCTGACATCATTCTGGGAATCATAAAATGCCTCAACATCAAGCCCTAATTGAGCGCCCTGAATTTTTAGCAAAGGAGTATCAATATCACCCGGGCATACGCAATTTATACTTATATTATCTTTGCCATGATCAATGGCCATGGCCCTTGTCATGTTAAGCACACCCGCTTTTGCCGCACAATATGAAACTGCTTTATCCCCGCCTTTTATACTCCAGCCCGATCCAATATTGACAATTTTCCCTCCATGATTTGTTTTCATATGAGCGACAACATGTTTGGACATAAGAAAAACACCTTTTAGTGCAACATTCATCGTCAAATCCCAGTCTTTTTCTTCAAGGTCAATGACATCTGCACGCCTGATAATCCCGGCACAATTCACAAGGAAGTCTATATTTTTAAAATCTTTAACAACAGAGTCAACACATTGTTTTACATTAAGCGAATCTGCTACGTCACAAAAATAAAATTTAACATTGCCTCCGTTTTTATTGAGGCTTTCTGCTTTTAATTTGCCAAGGGCCTCATCAATATCAAAAATTGCAACGGATACACCCACCTTTGATAAAAAGTCGGCAATCCCAAAACCTATCCCTGATGCACCACCAGTTACTATTGCGGTTTTTCCATCCATTCTCAGCATGGAATTTAAATCCAACATAAAAAAAGGCCTCCAATAAAATAAATTTTGTTAAACCATCAAGGGCGTATAATCGTTGAAAAATTGCTAATATGGTATGTTTCAGCCGTTTAATTATAATAAAAAAAACTGTACCAGAGAAGCAGTTTTGTGGGAAAAATTATCACAGATTTGGTTGGAAGTACAAGTGATTCTTTCTACTTTTATTGAAAAAGATTCAGGAGTTGTTTACTAAAGAATTGGATATATTGGTCGACCTTTACAAGGAAGGGATGATCAGGGTTGTGGTAATCCATGAAATGAATTTTTCTTGTAAAACGGGCCAATTCCTTTTATAACTTATTAAAAGGTATGCAAAAACTAAATCCGTAAGGGGGCATAACCTTGTACAAGTTATTAATATGTTTGTTGGTCTTTTCCGGTATTGTTTTCATGGTGCTGGGTATATTAAAATTTCGAAGTAATATTAGATTAATGCGCGAATTTTATGGCAGTGATGATTTAAGCATATCTCATTCATTGGCCTTTCATCAATCTTTGCTTTTTCTATTCTTATTTGGTTACATAATTATATTGTTTGCTTATATGTTCAATATAAGCTTGGGGTCTGAGATGATCACAGGATTAATTTTCTTTTTTGGAGCAGTGTTTGTTTTTATTGAAAATAACCTTCACAAAAAAATAGTATCCTCCCTAAAAAAGAATTTTGACAAAACTTTACAGATTAGCGTTGAACTTAAAGAGGAACGAGAAAAATTGCTGTTATTGAACAAAATCCTCAAAACCAAAGTTTATGACCTTCATAAAAGTGAATCAAAAAGACATAAACTTGAAGCTCAACTCCAGCAGGTTCAAAAAATGGAGGCCATAGGAACCCTGGCCGGTGGAATTGCTCATGATTTTAATAACACGCTTGCACCGATTATGGGTCATTGTGAACTGCTTTTAATGGATATCCCTAAAGACAGCCCTTTTAGAGGTAACTTAGAGAAAATTTTTACCAGTGCATCAAGAGCCAGAGATCTGGTAAAACAGATCCTTACATTTTCTCGTCAAGAGAATAAAGAATTAAAATTGATGAAAATGCAGCCAATTGTTAAGGAAGTATTAAAACTTATCAGATCGACAATACCCGCAACGATCGAAATTAAGCATGACATCGATGTTGATTGCGGTGCAATCAAAGCTGATCTAACCCAAATTCATCAACTGGTAATGAATCTGACAACCAATGCCTATCATGCAATGGAGGATACTGGAGGAGAACTGAGAGTAAGCCTTAAAGAAATCGAATCAGCAAAGATAGATTTATTGACTCCGGATATGGAATCAGGAATTTATGTTTGTTTAACCATAGCTGACACGGGCATAGGCATGGATCAAGAGTTAACCAAAAAAATCTTTGACCCGTTTTTTACCACCAAAGACCATGGAAAAGGCACGGGAATGGGACTTTCAATAGTGTATGGCATTGTTAATAGTCTTGGGGGAACCATCAGGTTAAATAGTGAGCCTGGCCATGGCAGCGAATTCAAGGTATATTTTCCTGTGGATAAGACTATTTCTAAAGAGCAGATTATCCAGCAGAATGATTTAATTCAGGGTGGTAAGGAACATGTTTTTTTTGTTGATGATGAAGACGCTATTCTTAATCTGGCAAGACTTGTTTTGGAACCTCTGGGGTATCAGGTTACCACTCATTCCAGCAGTATTGAAGCACTTGAAGATTTCCGCGTAAATTCCGGCATATTTGATATTGTCATCACGGATCTGGCTATGCCCAAAATGACAGGTGATAAACTTGTTGTTGAATTGATTAAAATACGTCCTGACATTCCAATAATGCTTTGTACTGGTTTTAGTGAATCAATGTCTGAAGAAAAGGCTTTATCTATAGGCATTAAGTCATTTTTATTAAAGCCCATTGCATTGAAAGATCTTACTCAAAAAATACGTTCATTGCTGGATGAGAATATTAAACTGCCGAAAGAAAGATAAAAAAGCGAATTTTATTTTTTCTATATTTTTTCGAATACATATTTTTTGTTTTTTACCATCACATTGGGAGGCCTTTTTTCATCTTCAAATATATCGTATCCTTTTTTAAGATTTTTCCAAAAGCCGTGCCATTTTGAATTTTTATGCTGCTCCATATTTTTTTTTGTCATTCGGAATGGAAAGATATGTATTCTGAAAAAAGATTGACCACCCCTGAAAGCTGCGTCTGCTATGGTATATATTTCTTCAATTTTTTCATTCGTTATGGCATAGCAGCCGATTGACACACAATTACCATGTACCATGAGAGCACTTCCCGTTCTCCCGTGAGCTCTGTCGTAGGAATTTGGATATCCAATATTGAAAGACATATGATATTGACTTGATGGATTTAACTGACCCGGTTTGACAAAATAGAAGCCTTCAGGGCTCTGGCGGTCATCACGTCTTAATTTGGGCCCTAAACTACCGGAAAATCGACACAACTTGTATGTTTTGAACAATTTGAATTTTGTTAAATTTTCAACCCAGACCTCTAACTCGCCCGACTTTTTGAATATTCTTATGAATATGGGTGAACTTAAAGATAATCCCCGGTTTAAAAGTTCATTTGCCAGAATGGGTCTAACCTTGCCGAGAACCCGTCTTGATTTTCTAGTTGAAGGCAGGGCGGTTGCTATGGATATATCGACTATAAACAATCCGATAAAAAGGATTACAATCGCAATGATACCTGGTTTCATGTCTGTCTTAGTCAAAATTCAATGCTTTTGTCTATTTTCCTGCCGATTCTATAAGAATCAATAACACTAATTATCCAGCAAACGACTAAGAGTGCTGTGGCATTATTTAGTAGTTGAGATTCGTTTCCGCCTGATCGTTCTAATAACAATTGGCTAATGGCTGAGATATCCGGTTGAATATCTCCATTTTGTATTTTTCCGACTATTTGTAGAGCGGTTTCTATTATTGTTAGAACCAGATAATAGATTGCAGCGAATGAAGAGACAGCTAAAAGGACACCACGGATATATTTTCTTAAGTGAAGGTGTCCAGCACCGGGAAATATAAAAGCTGATAACAGAGCTGCTTTTGTTGCTATTTTCATTTATGCGTTACCTTATAAAATAGTGTTGATCAAAATTAAAGCAAACAATTTATTGCTATGTCTGGTTGCCCTGTTAATGGGCCTTGGCCCAGTTTTCTCCGGAGCCGAAATTGACTTCCAAAGGCACTTTCAGCGGGTGGACATGTTCCATAACGCTTTTTGCCAGATCAATCAATTGGTCTTTCTCTTCAAGCGGGGTTTCAAATATGATTTCATCATGGACGGACAAAAGCATTTTTGAGGCCAGCTTGTTTTTTCGCAGGGCAGCATCCATTTTGATCATGGCAAGTTTAATTAAATCAGCAGCACTGCCCTGGATTGGTGTGTTCACAGCAGCTCTCTGGGCGAAATTTCGAATATTGACATTGGATGAATTGATATCATCCAGACGCCTTTTCCGGCCAAAGATTGTTTGGACCTCACAGGTTTCTCGTGTATCCTCTATGGTGGTATCAATAAATTTTTTCACACCACAATAGCGTTTAAAATAATTATCAATATAGGCTTGTGCCATCTTTCTGGAGATGGAAAGATCATTGGCCAGTCTGAATGCGCTCATGCCGTAAACAATGCCGAAATTAATTGTTTTTGCCTGGCTTCTTAAATCATCCGTAACAAATTGCGGCAAAACCTGGAAAATTTCCAGGGCTGTTCTGGTATGAATATCCTCCCCATTATTAAAGGCTTCAATGAGAATTTTATCTTTGGCGCAATGGGCCAAAACTCGTAATTCTATCTGGGAATAATCTGCTGAAATAAGAGTATGGCCGTCTTTGGGGATAAAGGCTTCTCTTATTTTTTTACCTTCTTTTTTCCGGATGGGAATGTTTTGAAGATTTGGTTTGGAACTGCTTAACCTGCCCGTGACGGTTATGGTCTGGTTAAATGAGGTATGGATTCTTCCACTCTCTTTATTGATGAGCTTTTGCAAAGAGTCCACATAGGTAGATTTGAGCTTGCCAAGGGTTCTGTACCTTAAAAGTTTTTCCGGCAGTTCATGGGTTGGTGCAAGCTTGGTAAGGACTTCCACATCCGTTGAATAACCGGTTTTCTTTTTTGTTTTCTTTTGGGTTTTCAGTTTTAATTTTTCAAACAGGATGACTCCCAGCTGTTGTGAAGAATTAATATTAAATTCTTCACCGGCAAGTAAATAAATTTCTTTTTCCAGGTTTTTTAATTCTATATCAAAGGTAATGGAAAGTTTTTTCAAGGCATCTTTATCCACTTTGATTCCTTGAATTTCCATATCAGCCAATACTCTGATAAGGGGGACCTCAATGGTTTCCATCAGGTTTAAAAAGCCTTTGTCCTTTATTTGCTTTTTAAACTCCAGATAGGCCATAAAGGTTATGTCGGCATCTTCACAGGCATAATCCTTTGCCTGGGATATGGGAACGTCCTGGAAATTGATCTGGTTTTTGCCTTTGCCTGTTATTTCTTCATAGGAAATTGTTTTATAGCCAAATAAATCCATGGCAATCTTGTCAAGGCTGTGGCCCCTTACGGAAGGGTTTAAAAGGTAAGATGCAATCATGGTATCAAAGGCAATCCCCTCCATGGTTATGCCAAATCTTGAAAGGACAATATAGTCATATTTGATGTTTTGCCCGACCTTTTTTATATCAGGGTTTTCAAGGACAGGTTTGAAAATTCTTAAAATTTCTTCTTTTGAGGGTTGTTCGTATTCGTCAAAGCCTTTGTGGGAAATGGGGATGTAAAATCCCTGATTTTCCATGAAAGAAAAAGATATGCCGACAAGATCCGCCTTGGTGGGGTGTTTGGAGGTTGTTTCCGTATCTATGGCAAAAATTTGTTTGTTTTCAAGTACATGGGCTAACTTTTCAAGTTCTTTGGGTGTGGTGATGAGTTTGTATATTTTTTCGGTCTTATCTGCTTTTTGTGCAAATTCTGCAGCAAGGGTTTTGAATTCAAATTCCTGGAATAACTCAAATGCTTTTTTCCTGTTAAATGGTTCAAGTTTGAAATCCTTGATGGGCTTTTTTACAGGAACTAAAAGATCAATGGTGGCAAGGTCCCGACTTAAGAGTACTTTATCTTTGCCAGTTAAAAGATTTTCATATAATTTTTTTCTAGACTTAATGTCGTCAAGATTTTCATATAGATTTTTAATGGAACCAAACTCGGCAATGAGCTTTATAGCTGTTTTGGGGCCGACTCCTTTTGCTCCCGGGATATTGTCTGCCGTGTCTCCGGCAAGTCCGAGGACATCAATAAACTGAACAGGGTCAATTCCCATATCCTCTTTTATTTTGTTCATATCCGATAGGGTATCTTTCATGGGGTCCCACAGGGTGCATTTTTCTGTAATGAGCTGGATAAAGTCTTTGTCTCCCGTTACCATGACCACGTCAAAGTCTTTTTCCTGTGCCAGTTTTGAATAGGTTCCCACAAGATCGTCAGCTTCAAATCCCAATTTTTCGACAATGGGAATATTCAATGCCTCAATGACCCTTTTAATATCAGGAATCTGAACGGCCAGCTCTTCCGGCATGGGTGGACGGTTGGCCTTGTATTCATCATAGAGTTTATGCCTGAAGGTTGGACCTTTAACATCAAACATGACAACAGCATATTCAGGGGAGTTGTCTTTTAGCAATTTTAATAAAATTCTGGTAAAACCAAAGGTGGCATTGGTTGGATGACCTTTTGATGTGGAAAGACTTCTGATGGCATGAAACGCACGATAAAGAAAAGCGCTGCCATCGATGAGGAATATTTTTTTGGAATCTTCCATGTTAATAACCTTTTTTTTGAATATTGAATAATTATCCAATCACGGGTATATATACTATCTTTTTGAATAAAGGAGAAGTATATATTTAAATGGACAAAACAGCCAGAACCAGAAAAGAAATAAGACGCGGTAAAAAGTCAAAACAATGTCATTGCTGCGGTAAAACCTTTAGGTTTTGCTGGAATTGCAGATGCGGTTTTTCCATGTGCCAGGAATGCATGTATGAAAACCAATGGGGTATGACCTGCAACGGTATTACATGGGAATGTCCTGATTGTGGCGACCAGAACGGATATGGTAATCAATAAATAATTTTAAAGGAGGAGAACATGGCAAAGAAAATCAATGTGGGAACTTTGATATCAGGCGGTGGGACAAACCTCCAGGCAATTATTGATGCATGCCTGAACGACTCAATTGATGCTGATATCGTTTTTACTGGCTCTGATACCCCTGGTGTAAAAGGGTTACAAAGGGCACAAAAGGCAAATATTTCTACATTTGTGGTGGATTATGCCCAAATTATCAGATCCTGCAAAAAAGGAATAAACGATGCAGATCTTCCCCTGGACTTTGATTTGGATGAGATCGTATCAAAGCAGCAATTGGTTGACAAAAGTGCATTAAATGATCAAATGATATTCTTTTTAAAAACCCGGGCCATAGCAGAAAGAAAACTTTTGGATATCATGCTTGCCTATGACATGGATCTTCTTGTTCTGGCAGGATTTATGCGGGTGCTGACGCCTTATTTTATAGACAGAATCAATACTGAACCGGGAGTTTATAAGATAATGAATATCCATCCTGCACTTTTGCCTTCATTCCCAGGCACGGACGGTTATGGAGATACATTTGCCTACGGCTGCAAAATCGGCGGGTGCACTGTTCATTATATTGACTACGGGGAAGATACCGGCCCTATTATCGGTCAAAAAGCATTTGAAATTGAAGATAATGACACACTTGATGATATAAAGAAAAAAGGCTTAATAAAAGAGTGGGAGCTTTACCCCCAATGTATTCAGAAATTCGCTGATGCCCTGAACAGATAATCAAGATGTTTATTTTTAAATCTATATATTTGCTATAAGAAAATTGCAATTTTGCTACACCCGCCAGTGCAAGGCTGTTTGCCTTACGGGAGCATTGTGGCCATGTCCATCCAGCGGACGTAAGGTAATCAGTCTGTAACGGGTTATGGATAATTTCTGATGGTAAATTTTCAGTTTTAGATCAATTGAGCAGTTTAAGCATCAGGGGTACGGCAGTCCAGGTCCCAATGGCAGATCCCAGATTAGTAAAAACAACCACCAGAAGAATCCGGGTCACATTATTGCGCCAGAAACCTTTTATGGATACGATGTCTTCAGGGATTGCTTCAAAATCTTTTACTTTGGGCTTTCTGGCAAATGCTTCCACAAGTCCGGATACCCAGCCCGCAGCAATCATGGGGTTTAAAGAAGTCAAAGGGGCTGCAATAATCGATGAGATAATGGTAAAGGGATGAGCAAGCGCAAGAAGGGCACCAAGCCCTGCAAAAATACCATTTGCCGCAATCCAGATCCAGATCATGTCTGCTCCGGCATTTTTCCCTTCCATTAAAAATCCTGTTGCAAACAATACCATAATGGCTGCTGGAATAGCCCATTTTAAAATTTTTCCGGTCCTGCCGGCAGGGGGAATAGTATTTAGTGCATCAAGGTCTATTTTTTCATTGCTGCTAAGATATCTTTTAATCCCCGGAGCATGGGCAGCACCGACAACAGCAATTATTTTTTCACCCGGTGCAGATCTGATTTTTTCTGCAAGGTATTGGTCTCTTTCATTGATCAGGGCTTTTCCAATAATGGGATGTGTCTTTTTTACATCGGCCAAAAGGGTTTGAAGAATATCTTCCTGTTTCATCTGTTCAATGTCTTCTTCACTGATATCATCAGAGGCGCCAAAAGAGAATATAATGGAGAACATAAGTTTTAACTTTTCCCACAGGCCCATTCCTCTCCAGACCCGGGTTAGAGTGATTTGGATTTCACGGTCAGAAGGAACGATTGTCGCATTGATTTCTTCTGCAGCCTTTATGGCATTAATCATTTCCTGGCCGGGTTTGATATTGAATTTATCAGCCATTTTTTTCTGGAAAGAGGCCAAAAGAAGGTTCATGAATAAGAGCAAAGCCTTTTTTTCTTTGATAACTTTGACAATATCCATGTTGCGCCATCTGTCTGCATCCTTGAGTGATGCAAGCCTTGTTGCGCAAAGTTCAACACAGACTGTGTCCGGCGTCTGTTCAAGGATGGTATCTTCCACAAGCTTTGCGCTCTGTCTTGACACGTGGGCAGTTCCGATCAGCAGAATATCTTTTCCATTGCAGGATATTTGATCTATCATGCTGTCTTTTTTTTCTTCTTTCTCGAGTGTATCCATTTTGTCCGATGCGTCAGGGTTGTCTGGGGATTTTTCCATGAACCTTATAAAACCTCTCAAATCAATTAAATATTGTTTCGTAGTATAACCATTATATTTTTCATGGCAACACAAAATAATCCAAATTCTTGACCTTGTTCAACAGTTTTGATATTCATGATTTTATGAAATCAATAGATGAACAGATATTAAGAGCCACAAAAGAGATTATTGTAAAATTCATTGAAATGGGAAGACTATCTCCATCAAATTTACATGAATCCTTTAAAGATATTTATGCAGTCGTAAATGAAACAGTCAAAAAAAACGTTCACGAAGCAGTCCCTTCAAATGACAAAAAAGACTGAAGATATCTTTCAAAAAATAAAATCCGGAACAAGGCAAGGCCTGATAAAAGGCTGGAAAGGGCTGTTGTGGCTTTTAAAGATTATAATTCCCATATCTTTTGTCACAAGTCTTCTGGTTCACTTCGGGTTTATTTATAAACTGGATTTTCTGCTGACCCCGGTAATGACCTGGATGTCTTTGCCGCCGTCTGCAGCCCTTGTCTTAATCATCGGCCTTTTCACAGGTCCTTACGGCGCTGTGGCAGCTCTCTGGGCTATGCCTTTTTCCATGGAGCATATGACACTGATCGCCATTTTTATTTTGATCGCCCATAATTTAATTCAGGAAAGTATTGTACAGGGAAAGTCCGGTATTAATGTCTTTGTTGCAGCTTTTTTCAGACTGTTTATGGCTTTGGCTGTGACCTTTGTGTGCGCAAAGATTATGGGTGTAACCTCTGATACAGGCGTGGCAACGGGTATGGCAAATTTTTCCCGGGAAACACAACCCTTTTTAACCATGGTGAAATCCTGGGGGTGGGGAATCTTTAAACTGATAATTCAGATTTTTTGTATTATCATGCCGTTGATGGTGGCTCTTGAATTGGCTAAGACATTTAATCTTATAACCTATATAACTAAAATGATATCTCCTTTTCTGTCGGTCATGGGACTGGACAGATCAACGGGAATGTTGTGGTTGACGGCTACTATTTTCGGGCTGGCGTACGGTTCGGCAGTCATTGTTGAAGAAACCCAGTCAAATGAGTATAAAAAAGAGGATTTAACCAAACTTCATCTTTCCATTGGAATCAACCATAGTGTTATTGAAGATCCGGTATTGTTTATACCATTGGGGCTGCCTTTACTCTGGTTATGGGTTCCAAGGCTTATTGCTGCCATAATCGCGGCCTGGATGTTTCATGTTTTCTTATCTGCAAGGAGGTTTTATGCTAAGCGAGCTGACCATAAAAAACTTTGCAATTATTGATGATATCCACATTTCATTTGAGGATGAATTTACAGTATTAACGGGTGAAACGGGTGCTGGAAAGTCAATTATTATTGAAGCAGTTAACCTTTTACTCGGTTCAAGAGCATCGTCGGACCTGGTGAGAGCAGGTTGTGACACTGCTGAATTAGAAGCCTTATTTGATATTGACGAAAAATCAAGAACGGTAAGAATTTTAAAAGAGCAGGACATTGAATGCTCTGACGGCCTGATTGTCAGAAGGACTATCTCATCTTCGGGCAAAAGTCGTGTATTTATCAACTCAAGGTTGTCAACCCTGGACCTTTTAAAACAGGTGACCTTTAATCTTGCAGGTATCTCAAGCCAGCATGCTCATCAGGGGCTTTTAAAACAGGAAAATCATCTGGATATTTTAGATGAGTTTGCAGGGACACAAGACTTAAAGAATGAAGTCAAAAACCTGTATCATACCATTATCCCTTTGAAGAGAAAGATAGGAGAACTTCAAAAAAGCCTGGATCTAAAAAGAAAAGAGCAGGATTTTTTAGAGTTTCAGATAAACGAAATCTATGATGCTGCTATTTTGCCCAATGAAGATGAAGATCTTGAAAAAAAGCGTGAAATTCTTTTGAATTCGTCAAAAATATTTGAAGTTGTCAATCGTTCCATCCATGAAATTCATGACAAAGAAGGCTCTTTGTCTGAAAGATTGTCTTTTTTGAGAAATGATATGGACAAAGTAAGTTCGGCTGATGAATATCTTGAAAAATTTAGTGGTCGGCTTTCTTCAATTGTGTTTGACCTCCAGGATATTGCTAGTGAATTAAGGGATTTTTCTTCTAATATTGATCTTGATCCATCCTCCCTTGAAATAACTGATCAAAGACTGGACCTGATTTCAAAATTGAAAAGAAAATATGGCGGAAGCCTGGATGCCCTGTTTGAAGAGTATGAAGCCATGCAACTTAATCTTTCCCAAACCACCCAAATTGAAAAACAAATAAAAACCTTTGAAAATGATGTTCAAGGGCTTCTTAAAGGCATTGGTCAAAAAGCAAAAACATTATCAGCCTTAAGAAAAACAGCAGGCAAAAAATTATCTGAATTTGCCAGGAATGAACTGGATGCCCTTGAAATGGGTAAAGCAAAATTTGAGGTTGCTTTTTCTATCCAGACCACAAATGATCCAGAAGATATTGCAACGACAGATCTTGAAAAAATTGGTCCTGATGGAATCGATAAATCAAGCTTTCTTTTAAGTCCAAATCCTGGTGAAGCTTTAAAGCCTTTGGTTAAAATTGCTTCAGGGGGCGAGCTGTCAAGAATTGTACTGGCATTAAAAGCGGTTCTGTCAAAAACCAAATCTCTGGAAACATTGATTTTTGATGAAGTGGATGCCGGGATTGGAGGAGCAACCTCTGAAAAAGTGGGCCAAAAATTAAAACAATTGTCCAAAAAGCATCAAGTGATATGTATTACGCACCTGGCCCAGATTGCGAAATATGCAGAAAACCAGTTCAGAATTTCCAAGGATGTGATCAAAGGCCGGACTTTTACGACCATTGTTCCACTGGCCAAAGAGAATGATAGAATAAAAGAAATCGCCAGAATGATTGGTGGAACAAATATCACAGATGCAACCCTGACCCATGCAAGAGAACTTCTTGAACAGGCGTCATCTTGACAAATAATCAAATATAATTAATTTTAAAGTTATCTAAATATAGATTTAAGGAGCTATAATGCCGATATATGAATTTAAATGTACAAAATGTGAAGAATTTTTTGAAGTCATTGTAATGGCCTCAACTGAAAATGATACAGTGGCTTGTCCTAAATGCGAATCAAATGAATATGAGAGAGTTGTTTCAAAGACCAATTTTGCAATGGGAAGTTCATCTTCAGGGCAAACTGCGGGAGTTCAGACCCAGGAAAGAGAATGTTCAGGTGGATCATGTAAAACCTATACAGTTCCGGGTGAGACAAGATAAAGGCGTAAAATTTGTATATTATCCTAAGTTTTTGCCAATTCTAAATTTTTACTAATTCAGCAGTTCAGGCTAAAGGAGTTTTTAATGAGTGAGTTTGCCAGACTTGTGATCGATGGTAAAGAGCTGATACTTCCAGTGATAGAAGGTTCACAAGGAGAAAAGGCAATTGATATCCGAAGCCTGCGCCAGGAAACAGGATACATTACATTTGATCCTGGATTCGGGAATACGGGAACCTGCAGGAGCTCTATTACCTATATGGATGGCGAAAAAGGGATACTAAGGTATAGAGGGTTCCCTATAGAGCAGCTTGCAGAACAGTCGACTTTTGTAGAGACAGCATTCCTTTTGATTACAGGAGAGCTTCCCACCCGGGATGAATTGACACGTACAAGTGTGTATTTGAATGATTTTTCTCCTTTGCATGAAAATATGAAGGCGTTTTACCAGAATTATCCTTCAAAAGCCCACCCCATGGGAATTTTGTCCGGAATGGTCAATGCAATGAGAAGTTTTTATCCTGAACTGACTGATATAGAAGAGGAGATGAATAAAACATATCTTCGCATTATCTCAAAAATCAGGACAATGGCAGCAATGGCATATAGAATTTCATTGGGGGAAAGGGTTGTCTATCCAAGGCCTGACCTTTGTTATTGTGGTAATTTTTTGAATATGATGTTTGACAGTGCCGTTGTTCCCTATAGATTAGATGATGACCTGATCAGGGCTTTGAATGTATTCTGGATTCTTCATGCCGATCATGAACAAAATTGTTCAACCACGGCAGTAAGGGTTGTGGGTAGTGGTAAAGTCAATATTTATTCTACTATCTCCGCTGGAATTTCAGCGCTTTGGGGACCCCTGCACGGGGGAGCAAACCAGGCTGTGGTGAATATGCTGGAAAAGATCCATAATAAGGGTTTCACCGTCAAAGAGTGCCTTGCAAAAGCAAAAGATAAAAATGACCCTTTCAGGCTTTATGGGTTTGGGCACAGGGTCTACAAAACATTTGATCCCAGGGCGATGATAATGAAAGAAGTCTGTGATGTTGTTCTTTCAAAATTAAAAAGAAAAGATCCGCTCCTGGAAATTGTCCAAAGGCTTGAGGAAGCTGCATTAAATGATTCCTATTTTAAAGAAAAAAATCTTTACCCAAATGTGGATTTTTATTCCGGGATATTATTGAGGGCCATGGGGATACCTACCAATATGTTTACCGTCATGTTTGCCATCGGCCGCCTGCCGGGATGGATCTCACAGTGGAAAGAGGATGTGACAGATCCTGAGATGAAGATATCAAGGCCGCGTCAGATATATTCCGGCAAACAGAAACAAGATTATATTCCCATTGATAATCGAGGATAGGCAGTAAAATAATGCCACAGCTTTTTGTCACGGGACCCTAAGCAAAGAACGCTTTAAACGCCTTGATGGTATAATCAATATCCTCTCCTGAAATATCCAGGTGTGTGACAATCCTTAATTTATTGCTATTATCGATTATAATTCCCTTATCCTTTAAAAAATCACAAAGAGATCCCATATCCGCCTTGATATCTGCAAAGATGATATTGGTTTGCACCATTTTTACATCAATGTTTATACCATTAATCCCGGCTAATCCACTGGCCAGTGTCAGTGCATTTTCATGATCTTTGTAAAGACGTTGAACATTATTTGAAAGGGCAAAAATGCCTCCAGCAGCTAAAATACCCGCCTGTCTCATACCACCCCCCAGAACCTTGCGCCAGCGCCTTGCTTTTTTAATCAGATTCTTTGGGCCGCACAGAACAGACCCCACAGGAGCGCCCAGACCCTTGGAAAGACAGCAGGAAATGGTGTCAAAATATTGTGTAATCTCTTTGACGTCAACCTTAAGTTTAGTCGCAGCATTGAAGATTCTTGCCCCGTCAAGGTGCAGCATCAGGCCCTTGTCTATTGTAAGTTTTCTTGCATTGCCAAGATATTCCAGGGGCAGTACTTTTCCGGCCTGGGTATTCTCAAGGCAGAGAAGGGATGTATTGGCAAAATGGATATCATTGGGTTTGATAAATTGAGAAACTTTTTCAAGACTCAAAGAACCGTCTGCTTCAAAATCCAGGGGCTGGGGTTGAATGCTGCCAAAAACTGCAGCTCCTCCTCCTTCATACCGATAGGTGTGGGCCTGTTGTCCTACAATATATTCATCGCCCCTTTCGCAATGAGCCAAAAGCGCCAGAAGATTGCTCTGGGTGCCGCTGGTGCAAAAAATTGCCTCCCGGGTTCCCAGCATTTTAGCAGCAAGGGCCTCAAGCTTATTTATGGTTGGATCTTCCCCATAAACATCATCTCCCACATCTGCCCTCATCATTGCCTCCAGCATGGCAGCACAAGGTTTTGTAACCGTATCGCTTCTCAAATCAATTTGTTTCATTATTTTTTCAACCTTCTAAAAATTTTAATTTATCTGTCATTATCATATTTTTCTCAGAAGTTCTATAAGATATGGCGATAGCAGCCTTTCTCAATTAACCCGTCAATACTGGAAAAGTGATTGGCTTTCGCGAAACAGCCAGCCAGTTCTGCATTGCCACAGCTGCAATCCAGATATCATTTTTAAATTATCCCACTTTTTCAGAATCTTATACAATTATTCAAGGCTTAAAAACATTAAAAAATAGGGGTTTTTACCTATTGTTTTTTCGCCAGCCTTTATATAAGTAGTAAAGAGTTCGTAAACTTGTTTTGCTTAAGCGATCTCTATCTGCGAAAAAAGTAACCGACAGTGCGGAGCTGTACCCTTCGATCCCATCAAAATCCAGCGAACTTTTTGAGTCTTTCCCATCTTTATTACAAAAATCAAAAAAAACAATATAGTATCGTAGCCATTTTCTCCATCATGATATCCGAATGTTAATATCACCCTGAAGTGAATGATATACGATTAGAAAACATAGAATAAGCGCTGTAAGTTGTCAATTGTCTTTTTTGTAATGATATCCGCCGACGGATATCACAACTATATGGAAACCGTTCAATCACTTGTTAAAAAAATGGTAAAAGGAGATGTATTATGGGTTATGTATTGACGAATCTTGGACTATACAAACAGTATAGCGATGATCCTCGAATCAGAAATGGGGTTGTCGTTGCAGCCAGAGACAGATCAAGTATTAGATTTTCTACACAAGCAGCATATTGGGATGGGAATTGGCATCTGCTGCCTGACCCTCTACCCGATACTGAACGTTCAGTAGCACGAAATATCAATTCAAATTTAACGCAAATAGTTGGACACTATAGCCTCAAAGGTAGTTCTACAAAATCGCGAGCTGCAATCTGGTCAAAAATTAGTGAAGCTTGGCAAGTAACAACGTTGCCTTTACCGCAGGAATACAGCATTTCTATTGCCATAGGAAATTCAGATTCCGGTTCTATTATCTGTGGTTCTGGGCATCCTAACAACAAAGCAGAAGAACCACTAATTTGGTCGGTTGACAAAAATAGTCAGTGGACGCCGGATCTTCTTCCATTCCCCAATACTCGAGGATATGCAATTGGTGAAGACAATTTAACAGGAGATGTGGTTGGCAATATTATCGAACTTTCTGTCTGGCGTGCTGTGCGATGGATCAAATCGGGTACCGACTGGCACTATGAATTGCTCGATACTTCATCAATGGGAGAAGGTGGACCGGAAAAGATTAGCAGCGATGTAAACTGTGTTTGTGAGGGTGTCTGCGCAGGTGCTATCCGAGTTGGAGATGGAAATAGCAAGGCTGTGATATGGAATATAAATGGATCCATCCAAGACTTGAGGGTGGGAGATCACACAGAGGCGCATGGTTATCGAAACGGAACTGTTACTGGAACCGATAGCTCATCAGGAGTTTGGAAGGGATTTGCCTGGGATGAAACCAAGCAAATTCAAGATATTCATCCTCCTGGTTGGGATTGGTCGTTTCCTAATGATGTTGATCATGATGGAACCATTGTTGGAGTTATGGGTATGGGAATTCCGCGCGACGCAAATGCAGAAAAGCAAATCTACATTCTAACACCTGACCAATCATTTGATGGAATTCGGTAATGATCTTTCTTCGAAAAAAGGGGTCGAGTCTACGTTGACCCTTGCTTGAAAATTATCAACAAAAACGAACTGGGTAGTACCAGTTATTTTCAAAGTTAGGGAGAATAACAATAAATGTCAGATAGCAAATTTAATTCAGTCGTTGTCCTTGACGCTATACCTGAGGGAGAACTTAATACGGCCCGTCGCTTGAAAGGAGATTTACAAGATATTGCTTGTTATGATGCAAACGGTTTACAAGTTCGTTACTGGCGTTTAAAGGAAAGGAATGACCTTAAGTCGTGTATTACGTCAATTCTTGTTGAGATTGAACAAAACCACCTAATTCCTTGGTTTCATTTAGATGGGCATGGTTTAGCAGATGAAAATGGATTTGTCTTTGCTGGAGGATCTTCGTGCTCCTGGCAACAATTTAAAGATATTATCACCCCTATTAACGTAGCAACGAATATGAATTTGATCGTTATCCTTTCAACATGTTTCGGCGGTAGTTTTACACGCGCCTTAGAAACGACAGACCGTGCACCAGTATTAGGCTTAATTGGCCCAACTAAAGAAGTCACTGCCGGTGAAGTCGACAAAGCTTTCCCCTCATTCTACAAAACTCTATTTGATTCTTTATCATTAAAAAAGGCATTAAATGCTTTAGATAAGGAAACCCATTCTGGTTTGTATTATAGAACAACAGCACAGAATTTTTTTTACGATGTTTGGGCAAACTACAAAACAAATCTCTGCACCCAAAAGGCACTTGAAAATAGAGCAAAACAGATGCGCAAAAAATTAGAAGAGCAGAAAATATTACCTCTTCCAAGTGTTGATCAAATAATAGGAGGCTTGCGAAGTGAAGAAAGCCATCTTTTTGAGAAATATAGAGATTTTTATTTTATGTATGATCTTGATGGAAATAATAAAAAAAGATTTCCCGTGACCTACGAAGTAGCTGAATCATACGCCACCAATCGCTAACAAATCACACTTGACTGGAAGAAACTCAGATTTATGCAGAGGAAATATAATGGCAAGTTTAGATGATGTTTATCGACTTAATGCATATAAATTAAATATTTAATTGAGGAGTGATTATGGCTCTACCAAACAATGCTGTAATTTGTTACGGACAGATTAATCAATTACTTGAAAAAATTAAGCAAGGGCAAGCTCCAGAGAAATTTACTCTGCAACATTTGAAAGACATTGGGTTCAAATCATCCAACAATCGTTCCTTTCTTCCCATGCTGAAAATGTTAGGTTTTTTATCAGAAGACGGTGCACCAACAAAAAGATATCATGACTATAGAAATAATGCTCTATCTGAAAAATTACTTGGGCAAGCGCTTAAAGAGGCCTATTCTGAAATATTCATGATTAATGAAAAACCTTCAGAAAATGATAAAGAACTAATTAAAGGCAAATTTAAAAGTACTCACAATACAAGCGAACTCAACGCGGAAAGAATGATGAAAACTTTTTTTGCACTCCTTGAGTTAGCAAACATTGATGATGAGCTCATAAAAAAGAAGAAAGAAGAAATCAAAACCAAGGTTCCAGTCAAACCAAAAACTCAAGCACCAATTAATGAAAAGAATGTTACGCCTCCTAAAATCATTACTTCTCCTAGCCTAAATTACAATATCCAAATACATTTGCCTGCCACCAAAGATGTTGAAGTTTATAACTCAATATTTAAATCTTTAAAGGAGCATTTGATTGATTAATAAAAAAACAGTTATCCGAGATTTTTTATTCCGAGGCCTAATGTTTGAATCAGAAGCAAAAGGATTTCAGTCGGCTGGTATTCAAATCGGTGCCAATCCTGCTGTTACTGAAGAACAACTAATAAAAGAAGCATTATCTCCTTTTAGTGTTCGACGTAGAACCGATGCTCTAGAAATGGGGCGATTGTATGCTGTACTACACTGCTTTGAAAACGAAATTCGCAGTCTAATTCGTGAAACATTAGAGGAAGAACTTGGTACTAATTGGTGGGAAAATCTATCATCAAAAATCAAAAGGCATGCTGAGTCACGACAGAGAACTGCAATGAATGATTCTTGGTTAGAAGGAGAAAAGCAAGACTTACTGGGATTTATAGATTTTGGAATGTTAGCTTCCATTATGTGTGAGAAATGGAAATATTTTGAAAATATAATTCCATCACAACAATGGCTAAAACAGAGAATGGATGAACTTGAAAAATCAAGACATTTCATTGCTCATAACAGAATGCTTCTACCGAGTGAATTCCAAAGAATCTATATGTATATAGCTGACTGGAATAGAGTGATAGGCTTGTAAAGGCTACCGGTTTGAAAAAATATGTATAACCTGTCGTTGCAGCAGACCGCAAGGGGCTGCGCACCTTTGTTCCCTCCTTGCCATCGGCGGTCCCTGAACTCAACAGTTAATGATCCAGCAATTAACATATCAATTTAACAGGAGAAAACTATGAAAAAAATTAGCCGACAAAATTTCATATCATTGGGATAGGCTTCTCCAAATCACTTGCCAAAATACTCTTGACGGCACAATTGGTGGGGCTTCCCCGCTGGGAGGGCGCAGTGCCATTCATGAAATGGCAAAAGAACCTCGTTTTCACCGTCGAGCACTATCTGAAAGGATGATTCAGTCAATTCATAATTTTCCAGAGATACAGAATCGGATGATGAGAAACTTGTCATTTATACCCACATTTTACAAGGACAAAGGATATGTGTTTTTACAGCTCAAGGTAGAAGGGATTAAAGACTATGAAAATGAATACCGTCCAAAAAGACAAGCGATGCTTGAAATAGCTTGTGGTGGTGCTAAAAATAAGTTTGACCATTTGAAAACTGTTGTCGGGATTGCAATGGATGCTCCAAAGTATGCAAAAACAAACTCCGAAGATTTTATTTTGATGGATTGCTCAAATTGGACAAATGAAGAAAGAAAGCATTATGAAAAAGCAAATGACAGGCTTGGGTTTTTTAAGACTGGTGCTGTTGAAAAAAGAACTGTGACGGAGTTTCCTGTTGTCAAAAAAGACAAAATTAAAAAACAAGTGAAAGTTGGTCGAAAAAACACACGATGTCCATGTGGATCTGGGAAGAAATATAAGAAATGCTGCCTTGGGAAAAAATAACAGGTGAAAGAAAAGGGATCAGATCTACGTTTGACAATTTTTGTAAAAAGTCCCAACCACGAAAATGAACCGGGCTTCGCCGCAGATTTTTAGTGTTATACGCATGAGAGAAACACCAATTGATTTAAATGAATAAATTAGTAAGGATACCAAATGGACATTATTTCAACTGCCAAATCACTTATTGCTGCCCTCGGAATAAAAACTGACTCCCCACTATTTGGAAAAGAAAACTGGATTGCTGTAGCTGTCGCAATAATTGCTGCAACAACAGGGATATTTTATTCGAACACTCTTGAGCCCTTTCTCTCTATTCCAGCATTTGTGATCTTACTGATCATAGGCATGATAGGATTGTCCGTTATGTCTGCATTTGTTTATCCTCTAAAGGATTCACCAGATGCAGAGATTACCCCAACTCTGGCAGGAATTTGGTTAAGCAAAAATGCAGCGGCGCTAAAGTCCACCGGCAAGTCTATGTTCGATATCATGGAGAGCTACAGGCATCTTGCCTATGATATTTGGCCAGCTTCATCGCTAGCAGTAACACGATCTATCTCTTTGCTCTCTTTCTTTGTCTTCGTTTTTTCTGCCTCAAGTTTAGTCGGCTTGTCGTCCAGAGATTCGCTGAAAACTGCTTTGGATAAATGGATGACGATATTAGAGGTAGAAGAAAATAGAAAATTCATTTATCGATCTGATCCTTTTCCCGCCAACATAGTCATTAGCAGGGTAAAGCTGGAAGATGCATGGCTGAAAACATCCCTGAACCAGCGGCAAACATATGATCAAAAGTCATTGCATAAAGCAATGCATGAAGTTGTTGAATCGTACCGATCCCAAGAAGAATTTAGTTTACGGAAGAAGCTCTCACTTTACTGGTCAAATCAAATGATTGACTACTTTAGAAGTGCCGGATTACCAAATTACTACGGTCTTTCTTTATTACAACAAGGCGCTATTTACCTCGATATTGCGCAGGACCATCATACCGACTATGAGAAATTTATAAGCTATTCCAAAGATGGGGAAAAAGTGATTACTGCAGCAAGCATCGTTGTCACAGGTGCTAGCCAATCTAAAGCTTACCGCATGCTTGGCAGGATCTATTACGACAGATCACGACCTAAATCTCTTTCTGAAAACTGGAACGATGCCTATCTCGATGTTTCTTACGATAGGCTTATTCAGGCTATTGAAGTTAGTGCTCCTGATCCATCGAACAAGAATTTATTGCAGCTTGCCAGAACTGTTCAAAAGGCTGCTGCTAACACATCAAATAGCGGCTCAAAATGGCAAGAACGAGGGAAAGATACACTAGCCAAACTATATGATAAGAAATCAGAAAGTCTGGATAACAGGAGTGATCTCATTGGTAAGGTCGCTTACCTTAATATACTCGGCGTCCTGGGTCATGACGTTATCTTGAATGCTTTTCTGACGAATAATGGAGAAATAGATCTGAAAGACTTAGCGCATGATATCGAAGATATTGCTATCGCTGCGCAAAACGAAGCCTTTGTCCTCGCATCTCAAACACCTCGGTTATATTCCCATAGATTCGATTTGAGTTATGACTTGGCGAGAATGCATGCAGTAAATAGTCAGATACTTGCAGAGACTGATGAAGCAGCGGCTAAAAATGCTTTCCAAAAATGCAAGAGTGCGCTCATCCAGGGAATTTCTCATGCAAAGTCACAGCAGATACGCGATGTCAAAAAGGACTTGGAGCGGCACCCTTCATGGTATGGTTTACCCGCTCCTTGGATTGCAGAGTTAGCCTCTTTACTCCCTTAGTGATGCAGTTATTGAGAGGGAGAAGGTGATTTTCTTGGCAGCATTAATCAAGCATAGAAAAATGATAGCGGTTCTGAGTCGGTTGCCGTAACGAAAGAGAAATTTACTGTTCCCTTTGGTACTTCTGCCTAACGAAAACTAATAGGGAAGAAAAGGGGTCAAATCTATAGTTGACTCTTGATGGATGAAACTCAACAATGAACATCCTGACGGGCAAGCCGCAGATGTTCATGTTCACGGCGCTGGTCAGCAACGTGGTTAACTTTAGACACAAGAATGTGTGAATTGTAAAGATTTCTTTAAGTGACCTGACAAAAGAAACCAAAAATATAAAAAAAGGAGATAAAAATGAAAAGTTTTATCGACTGTCATTGCCATGCATTTAATTTCGTGGATATCCCAATGTATTTAACCCTGGCAGATAAGGTCAATTTTGGAACGGTAGGAAGGCTAAAGGCCGCTGCTGGTGCAATTTTATTTCTACCCAAATTGCTGTTGGATAAAAATGCTATAAAAAATAAAGTGGGAGAATATAAAGATTTTATTCTATTCTTTGAAAGAGCGCTACAGCGAAACGTTGAGATGATATTAAATGAGATAAACGGTCAGCTTGACGAACCCGATAACACAGAGATTCTTATCACACCACTTGTTATGGATTTTGATATATTGTTGGAACAGGAAATGCCTGCACAAAAGGGAAAGGAACCCTCTGTGAGAGAACAGTTCAAAAGGCTTTCAGGCGCCATAAATCAGATCGATTTTCAAAATTTTCCCCATATGAAAGTCTGTCCATTCCTTGGGTTTGATTTAAGGAAACTTAAAAAAACGGATAAAGACAGGCTGGATGGATTTAAAAGCTTTTTCAACAATAACAACACCCTTGGTCAGTCTACTATTGGGAATCTTGACCAGGGAAAACTTTTAGGGATAAAGCTTTACCCACCCATTGGATTCAATCCTAATCCCAGCACATTACCCCCTAAATACAAAGAATTTTATACATGGTGCTGCGATGAAGATATTCCGTTGACTGTTCATTGTCAGACAGGATCTTATTCTGCGGGTAAAGAAAAGAAAAATCTTGATGGAAACACCTCTCCGGAAAACTGGAAACGACTTCTTAATAGGCCTGGATTTAATAATCTCAGGATAAATTTTGCCCACTTTGGAGGAGAAACTGGTACTGATGACATGTTTGAACCGTTCAGAATTGATAAAAAAAGTTGGACATATATCATCATTGAGCTACTTAAAAAATACCCCAATACCTATGCTGATTTTTCTGCCTATGACTATGACAAAGCAGAGCATCGAAGAAACCTGATGAAAATATTTGAAAAAGATGCTGAAGGTGACTTTGATATTGATGGTGAAAAGAATTACAAATTAAAGGACAAGCTGATATGGGGATCTGATGTGCCCATGGTTATCTCTGCGAATTCTTATAAAAAAGGTCATTCCCAAAAAGGAAAATCAGATTACAGATATTATTTTAATGGGTTCACATCTTCAATCAATGCATCTAAAAAGTTATCCCAGCAGCAAAAGGATACAATTATTCTAAACATTACTGATAAAAATCCAAAGGCCTTTTTAAGAATTGTGGGGACATTGGGGGCGCCCTAAACTTATTAACTTGAGGATTCGACACCCGTTGTTGGATTAACCTTAAGATATGATAGAATTGACAATTTTTGGTTTTGCCTTCTTCATGAATTAGCTCATGTTTTATTGCACCTTGGTAAAGAAAATCAAAATTAAAACCGACAAAAAAGAATGTGCTTGAATTAGCAGAATATCTGAAATCACCAGAAACCTATTCCTTGAAATTAATCGAATGGGAAGTAAATGGGATTCAAAAAATGCTGGAAGGCGCAGGTCAAATAAGAATACAATTGATGTAAACAAAGCCATGACTCAACAAGCAACAAAAATTGCCGTTTCTTCCATTATCCTTGATGAAGATATTTATCCGAGAAAGGGAATTGATCACAGACGTGTGGCTATATTTTCCGAAAATATAAGGGATGGCTTTACCTTTGATCCCATTGAAGTAGAGTCGGTTCCTGACAGGGTCGATATATACCGCCTGCTTGATGGGGCGCACCGGTGGAACGCTTATAAGTCAACTGGCGCGACAGAGGTAGAAGCAGTTATAAAGAATCTGGATGGGCATGATCCCCTGCTGTATGCAGCAAAAAAGGCCATTGGTCCCAGACAGTTAACGGAAGATGAGGCAAGGGATACTGCCCGGAGGGCATATATAGGAAACTCAAGTCTTAGCTCTGTGGATATCGGAAAAGCCATTGGCCGGGCAAGGCGAACGGTGGACGAATACATAGCCGACCTTCGGGCTTCAAAACAAATGGACAGAGACATCAAAATTTTTTGCATGCACCGACTTGGCATCCCTCAGGACAGGATGGCAAAGAGATTGGGGATGGATCAGAAAACGATTCATTACCATTTAGGGAAAATGGCGACACCGCCAAATTCCCTAAATAGCGATTTGTCCAAAGGTTTCACAGTTGCCCAGGTAGCGCAAAAGCACGGCTGGACTGATCCAATGGTCTGGTCACTGGCCCTGGAAGGTAAAAGCGATCGTGACAGATTTAAGGAACTTGGCTGGGGCCTTCGGACCTGGGATCAATGGGCATGGAATGATTGTGATAAAAGATTTGGGGATGACTGGCCCGGACGTATCCCGGCACAATTGATCGGGCATATCCTTTGTTATTTCTCAAAGCCAAACGACCTGATTCTTGATCCCATGGCCGGAGGGGGTGTGACCGCTGATACCTGTCTTACCATGGGCCGCAGATGCTGGTCCTTTGATTTGATGGACCGGCCGGAAACGCGTCCTGAGATCGAACCCTTCACATGGGGTTTTCCGTCTGATCAACAGCTTTCCTGGCCTGTCAGCGCAAAGGAAAAACCTGATCTGATCATCTTTGATCCGCCTTACTTTGACAAAAAAGCGGCTGAGTATGGTAAAAAAAGCATTTCAGATCTGCCCAAAAAAGAATACCTTGAATTTCTTGAAGCCTTTTTTGTTTTGCTGAAACGCAATGTCAAAAAGAAGACGCGACTGGCTTTCATAAATGCAGACTGGCGGGATTTTCAGAATACACGGGCAGCAGAAGAAAAATATAAGGGTGGCATTCTCATCGACGACTACCTTGATATCTTAAAAAAGACGGGGTGGTATCATACGCATATCATCCAGGCCCCCATGTCAACCCAGCGATTCAGCGCCGGAGTTGTTTCCGCCATGCAGAAAAAAAGCATACTGGGTGTTGTCAGTCGATATGTGATTGTTCTGGGCCAGGAGGGATTGAATATTTCGAAGGCTTAAGCCGCATTCAAGTAAAGTAGATCATCAGAGCACATGAAAAAATACATTCTCATAGTCCTCATCCCGACGGCTTTCATTTTATTTCTTATCCATTGGATTGTCCCCGAGCCTAATGAAACTGACATAGATGATTACATTGCCAAAGCGTTTGCAACGGCAAATTATAAAATTGCCAGGAAGGCATGTTGGCGACGTATCAAAACGGATTTTTCCAATATTGAATATCATCGGGACTATATCTATGCCAGTCATAAATCCGGGTACAAGCGGAATCCCCCCCTTTATTACAACTCTTATCTGCAGAGTCCGGATTCCGAAACCGTCGACCTGGCAACTTACGCCCTGGGATATATCAAAATGCAGGAGGAAGATGAGGCAGGAGCCTTGAGGTTATATTTAAAGGTAAAAAACAACAAACTGACATACCTGAACAACTCTATCGGATATTGCTATTTAGCCTTGAAAGATTATGAAAAAGCCAAATACTATCTCCGACGGGAAATCAAGCTTAAGGGCTATGTGGAAGGAGCCCTTGAGAATTACGCGAAGGTTTTGATCCAGGAAAAGAACATTCTGGAAATCAATCGCCTGCTGGCGCATCCGGAACTTGGTAAGCAACTCAACCTTAAAAATAAAAGGCAGTTCTATTACCTGACCGGGAACTTCTTCTCTTATTGTACCACGATCTTAAGATCCCATCGGCAATACATCATTTTGGAAGGAATCATCGGTGCACTCCTGATCACAGTCATTTGGTTTACTTTTTTTCAACGATTGGCTGTGGTTAAACCGGTAAAAACAAAATATCTTCTACAGGTGTTAATCCTTTCCGTGGTGATTTCCCAGTTTACTTACCTGTTGCATGATTTCGCAGAAATGACACTACAATTGCGTTTTGAAGGATCGCCAGCCGAAAAATTTTTCTATTGCGTAGCGGTTATTGGTTTGATGGAAGAAACCATAAAAACTATTCCGTTCTTGCTCATTTTCTTCTTTACCAAAGAAAGAGTTGAGCCGGTAGAGTTGATCATCTATGCTGCTGTAGCCGCGCTGGGTTTTGCTTTTGTCGAAAATCTGGCCTATTTCGATAATTCCGGGCTGAGTCGGATCACCGGCCGTGCCATGACCGCGACAATGATGCATATTATACTTAGCGCGATTGCGGTCTACGGTCTTGTATTATATCGTTTTAAGAAATCCTTCCGCATCTGGATATTGGTCTTTTTTCTATCCGCTTGTTTTCTTCACGGTAGTTACGATTTTTGCTTGTTGGTTACACGTCAGATGAATGGACCGTTCTTTATTGTTTGGGTTTGCTTGTTTATCTTGTCACAGATTATCTTTAGCGGAATCATCCGTAAAACCCTTGCCAACAGCAAATCTTTTCACACGGGTAATGCTGCGGAGCGCCTGCGGAAAAATGGGCAGCTATTGCTACACAACCTATCTTATGTCCTTTTGATTCAATACATAATAATATCTGTCAAGTACGGTGTGGTGTTTGCGGATAACCATCTGGACTCTGGGATGATAACCACCTATGTATGCATATTTGTACTTTCAATTTGTTTGACTCGGTATAAGATTAAGCAGGGTGATTGGGAATGCTGCCATTAGATTCAAGGAAATTGAGATTGGGCCACGACCAAAAAAATTTATATCGAAATAACCATTTATGACTGGAGTAAAAAATGGCATATAATTGGCAGAGCTGTTGATTTTCACAATCCAAATGCACAGGGTCAAGCCGGTGATTTTGGTAGTTATAGGATCAAAATGAAAATTATAAGATTCATTAGTGTTTTGCTTCTTTGGTGTTGCGTTTTAAATACCCATGCTTTCGCAAAATCACCGGTCTGGAAAATCAGTAAAGATGGGAGCCACCTTTTCCTTGGCGGCACAATACATCTCTTAAGCAAATCTGATTATCCTTTACCCGGAGCCTTTGAGAAAGCCTATAATAATTCAATGGTATTGGTTTTAGAAACCGATTTACAGAAGTTTGGAGCTCCTGAGTTTCTACAAACAATATTTCAAAACACTATGTACTCAGGTGATCAGGACATTACACAGTTTTTGCAGCCTAATACTACGCAGGCCCTAATAAAATATCTTGCCGACAGAGGGTTTCCAATAGAGCCCATGGTGAAATTTAAACCCGGGTTGTTATCAGTTACACTTACTGTGATTGAATTACAGAGGCTTGGTTTGGTAGGTACAGGGGTCGATGAATTTTTTAGTTTAAAAGCTCTAAATGATATGAAAAAAATCAAATATTTAGAAACAGTGTATGAACAATTGGAATTTCTCTCAACAATGGGGGAAGGCAATGAAAATGAGATTATTGAATACACTTTAAATGAAATGAAAAATTTACCAAGTTTCATGAGATCAATAAAGAAAGCTTGGAAGAATGGAGATAATGTCCAATTGCAAAAAATTGCCTTGGATCCCTGGGCAGATCGGTTCCCCAAATTATATAATTCACTTTTAGTTGAACGAAATAATAATTGGGTACCACAAATCGAAAAAATGTTAAAAACAAAAGAAATTGAATTTGTCTTATTTGGGGCTCTTCATCTGATTGGAAAAGAGGGTCTTCTCGCACAGTTAAAGGCACTTGGTTATAAAATAGAAAACTTATAAAGAAATATAACATATTGCTAAAATTTAAAGAGCAAACATATTATGAAAGTAAAAAAATCCTTCCATAGGCTCACTATTTTTATTCAACCAGTTTTAACACTTTTACTCATACTCCTGATTTCTGGTTGCCTGGGAAGTCCCAAATTTAGTGCTACTGCAATCGATCACAATAAAAGAGGTGAAAATCATCTTGAAAAAGGTGATTTTGATCAAGCTGTTTCTGAATATAGTAAAGCGATCGAAGCAGATCCCAATTATCCCGTCCCATACAATAATCGAGGTGTTACTTATTCGAATCAAGGTGGTTATAAAAAGGCAATCAAGGACTACAGCAAAGCTATTCAGTTAAAACCAGATTATCAAAAAGCATATTACAATCGCGGGGGAGCATATTCTAATAAAGGTTATTATGATTTAGCGATACAAGATTATAACAAAGTAATCGAATTAAAACCCGATGATTCAGCTGCTTATAACAATAGGGGAACTGTTTATGCAAAAAAAGGTAAATATATGTTGGCTATTTCAGATTTCTCCAAGGCAATAGAATTGGATTCGAATGCTTACCGAGCTTATGGGAATCGTGGTCAGGCCTACTTTACCTTAGATGATTATATGAAGGCTATCGAAAATTTCAATAGAGCTATCGAACTCAATCCAAACGAAATGTGGTTCTATTATTATAGGGGGTTATCTTATCGTGGGATTGGAAAAGAAGAGAAAACTAAAAAAGATTTTGAAAAATTCAATGAATTAAAACAGTAAATTCCCTCTATGAATATCCATAAAACTTGAAATGGTACCAACTGATCCTTCCCTTAAAAATTGAAGGTGTATTAACTATCAGAATCTTTTAAATCATGAAAAGCAGGGAAGTTTTTTTGTTTTTAACCTTTTGGAAATTGGCGGCAGTACTCATACAAAGCCATGTTGGTAGCTGAAGCAGCATTGTAACTGTGAGGCAACCCCCACACAGGAATTTCGATAATGTCATCAAGCTGAGTCAGTATCTCGTTGCTAATTCCAAGGCGCTCGTTTCCAATAACCAGCACGGTGCGACGTTCAAAAGTGAAGTGATGAAGATTTTGGGATCTATATGTCTGCTCTATTCCAACGATACGATACCCATTTTTTTTAAGTTTTTTTAGTACAGGACTCAAAGATCGGTGGGTGGAAACTAAAAGTTCTGAGGTTGCATTCCGGGCAATTTTTGGAATTAATGATGCGTTTCCACAAATAATCATTTTTTCCACTGCACAAGCACTTGCTGTACGGGCAATCTGGGAAATATTGACGTTGCTCCGCATGGGAACACAGGCAACAATCAATTCACGAGGCTGGTCTAGATTAGTTGGTAATTTATGCCGTTGGTGGGCAAAATCGTTCATGATTAATCCTTGTTGCCGCTATCTTTTTTGATAGCAGTATCCATGCTTTTTTTATCGTAAAAGACCGTATCAAGGTAAAGTCCCGATGCAGGGGCAGTACCAGGTGCAACCTTACGATCTTTTGCTTCTATAATACGGGGAAGATTTTTAATTTTTGTTCTTCCCTCTCCTACCTTGACAAGCACACGAACGATATTCCTCACCATTTTATATAAAAACCCGTCTGCTATAATTAAAAAAGATAAAAAAGATTCATCTTGTTTCAGCTCAAGAGAATGCACTGTTTTTACAGTGCTAGCCCGTTTATAGTTGGGAACTTTGGCAAAAGACGCATAATCCATTGTGCCTACGAAAAAAGGGCACGCATCCCGCATCATTTCCGCATTCAATTTTTGGGGGATGTACCAGACTTTTCCTTCCATTTCATGTGGCAAATCAAAATGATTCCAGATTTTATAGCAATATCGCTTGCCTATGGCCGATGTTCGCGCATGAAAATCTGCTGAAACCTTTTCAAGGTTCGTAATCTCAAGGGTTTTGTCAAGAGCATGATTAAGGGCCTTTAGGGCTTTTTTATCATTAATCTCTTTTGGAAGACGAATCGTCGCAACCTGTCCCAATGCATGTGCCCCACGATCGGTTCGTCCTGAACCTTCCACATTACATCGTACCCCAAAGCACTCTGTTACAGCATCTTCCAATGCCCCTTGAATTGTCGGCTTGTTTTTATGTCGCTGCCATCCGTAGTAGTTTTGTCCATCGTATCGGATGTCCATTCTATAGTTGGTAAAGGCAATTTCTTGTGCAGTAGAAAGTTGTGAATCTGTCATAAAATGATACTCAAAAGTTAAGGCGCTCACGTTCAAAAAAAAGATAAAATACCAACATAATGCAATTGGCCATCTTCAAAAGAAGATATGTACGTTAACACAAAAATTGAGTTCAAGACAAGTAGATGCAAATAAATTCCAAAAGGGCCACAAGATATCAACAAAAGAATGAACCGAGTGTTACCGGTTATTTTTGTGTTCATTTTGAAAAAAAAAGGGATATGTGCAATAGTTCATCCAAAATAAACAAAACGAATTGGATATCACGTTGATTGCATTTCTAAAAGATCTTATTATAGAGGCGGGCGAAATATGTTAGATCGCAAACCATTTATGAAAGTTGGATTTTTAGGGCTGATAGTGATCGGGATGAGCCTTTTACTGATCATGGTATTTCCTCCCAAAGCACCTTGGATGATGGATGGTTTTTTCACTCCCATAATGGCATTTGAGTTTGTACATTCCCAAGATGAAGTTAAGCTGCTTTTTGGTCCGGCCAATTCCCCTGGTCAACAATCTATGATCAAAGCCATGGATTTTGGAAACAGGCTGGACTATATTTATATGGTTTTGTACACTTCATTCTTATTTTTGTTTTCATTGATTTGCGTAAAAGGCACCGGGCAAAAATTATATTATGCAGCCAGTTTAGCAGCAGTTGTTATCCTATTGGGGGACGGTTTTGAAAACATACAATTGTTAGGTATTACATCGAAAATCAACCAGCTGGATTTTGCGAAAGAACTTAATCTTTTATGCGGGTTCACATGGGTGAAGTGGGGGGGGATCTCCATTTTTTTTCTGATTATGACACCTTATTTTTTCAAGGGGCGCATCTACTCAAAATTTATTGCTGTCGCTGGAATTTTAAGTATTATTATATCGGGACTCGCATATTTTAACAGATCTGTTTTGAACGAATTAATGGGCTTATCTGTAGCCCTCATGTTTATCATGATGATTGTTTATTGTTTTACACATCAAACCAGCCGCTTAGAGGGTGAGCAACTCTATTCTTTCCCAGACCGATAGAAGCGAATACTGGAGCCAGCGTTTCAGCGCCGGGGTTGTTTCCGCCATGCAGAAAAAAAATATACTGGGTGTTGTCAGCCGGTATGTGATCGTCTTGCTAAATTAGCTGTGGAGTGCTTAGATCTATATACTTCTGGTTTGAAACAACGGGAAGATTATCTCTTATGCTGTCGCTTGACACAAAAACCTAAAAATAGTAAAGCTTAATAACCTGGAAATAGGTCATATATATACATATAATATATAGGTCAAAAAATGCCAACACCACAAGATAAGCTTGCAGAATCTCTCGCTGTTCTGAAAAAACTTCAGGATGAAGGCATTGTTGCAATTCATACAAAAAACATGACACGAACTCACCGGGAACGTCTTATCAAAAGCGGATTCATCAAAGAAGTGATGAAAGGATGGTATATTTCAGCCAGCCCTGAAGAGCCAGCTGGTGAGAGTACGGCTTGGTATGCCTCATTTTGGAGTTTTTGTGGTGATTATCTTAAATCAAGGTTTGATAATCAATGGTGTCTTTCCCCTGAACAATCATTGAGCATTCATAGCGGAAATTGGAACGTACCAGAACAACTTCTTGTCCGCACTCCAAAAGGGGGGAATAAGCCAATATCTCTTCTTCATGAAACATCAATAATGGACGTTCGTCTGAAATTGCCGGAAATGAATGATATAGAAATCAAGGAAAACTTACGGATTATGACCCTGCCCGCTGCTTTGATTTCTATTGCCCCCGGCTATTATTCAAATAATGCTATAGGAGCCCGAGCTGCGCTGTCCATGATCTCTGATGCTTCCGAAATATTACACAAGCTTCTTGAAGGTGGGCGAAGCACAGTAGCCGGAAGACTTGCAGGAGCTTTCCGAAATATTGGGAAAAATGTTATTGCTGACAATATTATTGAGGCAATGAGAGCTGCCGGATATAGCATTACAGAAAATGATCCCTTTGAAGATAAACATATTATTATTTTTAGTGAGCGCGAGCTTTCTCCATATGTCAACCGGATACGGATGAACTGGGCAGATATGCGCGATATTGTCCTCGAAAACTTTCCACAGGCACCTTTATTACACCAGAACACCGATGAATATCTTAAACATGTAGATGATATATATCTGACTGATGCCTATCATTCACTTTCTATTGAAGGATATCGCGTTAGTGAGGAGCTTATTGAACATGTCCGCTCCGGGAATTGGGACCCAGAAACTAACCGCAAAGATAAAGAGTATGTAAACGCCTTGGCTGCTCGTGGTTACTGGCAGGCTTTTCAAGCAGTTAAGAAAAGCCTGGCAAAAATTTTGAATAAAAACTCTCCAGGACCGGTGGTGAGTAACGATCATTCTATATGGTACAGAGAATTATTTGCCCCAAGTGTAAGTGCTGGTCTTACAGCCACATCTGACCTTGCCGGTTACCGTAACCAACCTGTCTATATCCGAAAATCAATGCATGTACCACCCCGATACGAATCTGTGCGCGATCTTATGCCTGCATTCTTCTCTCTTCTAAAAGATGAAAAAGAGCCTGCTGTAAAAGCTGTTTTAGGCCATTTTTTCTTTGTATATATCCACCCCTATATTGATGGAAATGGCCGCATGGGAAGGTTTTTGATGAATGCTATGTTAGCCAGTGGTGGCTATCCATGGACAGTCATTCCACTTGAAACCCGCAATGATTACATGGCGACCCTGGAAGAAGCAAGCGTAAGAAAGAATATAGAACCGTTTTCCAGATTTTTAGCTGAACTCGTTCAAAAGGAGGGATGCTATTAGAGATCGGGGACACCTTACTGAATTCAAACAAGCAAAATGCTGCGGTCAAGCCGCAGATTTTAATGAACGGTACTATATAAAGAGGATTTCATGGGAAAAACAGTCATTGTAATTGGCGCTACCGGTTTGGTTGGCCGGGCACTGGTAGACCAGCTGGCAGATGCGAATCATATCGGCAAGATCATCACACTGACTCGTCGTTCTGCCAAACATTCATCTTCAAAAGTGTTCAATCAGGTTGTGGCGTTCGATCATTTAGAGGACTATGCTTCATCCTTTGAGGCAGACGTTTTGTTCTCGTGCCTTGGTACCACGCGTCAGCAGGCTGGTTCCATCGCTGCCCAACGCAAAGTTGACCATGATTACCAGTTTAAAGCAGCGCAGCTGGCAGTTGACAGGGGCGTCCATCATTATCTTCTGGTCCCGTCCAGTGCTGCGAATGATCAAAGCAATAATCCGTATCTAAAGATGAAGGGTGAACTGGAACAGGGAATTAAGCTTTTACCTTTTAAGCGTATCAGCATATTTCAGCCGTCACTGCTGCTGGGTCAGCGAGAAGACTTTCGCCTGGGAGAAAAACTGGGCAGCTGGGTGTTGCCCCTTTTATGTGTTATTCCCGGGCTGAGGCGCTTTCGTCCAATTACTGGTGAACAGGTAGCCGCTAAAATGGTGCAGATAAGCGGACAATCCGGGTCGGCATTAGAATGGTTTCGGCTGGATGAAATTTTTATTAAATAACCCAGCAAGAAACGTGCTGCGGGCACACCGTATATACGAGTCAGGCTTGATACACAGCTCGCTGCTGATCCGCGGCAATTAAATATTATGCTATCTATTAAGATAGTTCTTTCAATACGTTACTCAGATTAAAGGTTTATTATGAATGCTAACACTAGCTGGAAGATTGTTAAAAAAAAATACAGGGTTTCAACAAGATACCGAATGCAGTTGGAGTTTAATTTTCCAGAATACCTGATAGGTAAATGCAGGTACACCTCCAATAATACCTATGAAATAAAAACACAAAAAATATCCCTTACCAGGGATGGGATAGTTTTTTCAGATACAATACCACTGAGTTGGTTTACTTCATCCTTTTTAATCCCCTGGGAAAAAGTGATGGAAATTACTATCTCAGATGAGATACCTTCAATTGATGGTGTTTTAAGCACCCCGCGGGCATCCAATTTACATAATCAAACCATTGATTTTCAATACGGCACGCTATCTCTCAATGATCCCCTGGAAATAACAATTGATTTACCATGGTCAAAGGAGTTTACAAAGACTGTTCAAACCAAAAAACTATTTGATATATAACCCATCATGCATAGGGAACACGGAGGGAACAGCAGGTTTAAAATTTTTGAGTGGTTTTACAATGAGGTGGTTAAAGCCTCTTTATCTGATGAAATGATGGATACGCTGTGTGAGCGTTTTACACAGCTTCGTATTAATGCTGTCCTGGATTCTATATCCCGATGAATGGTGCGCCAAACAATAGTTCTAAAATAAAATATGAAATCTATTAATCAGGAATAGTTCCTTTGACCTTACAGCAGACTGCTTGGGGCAGTATTATGCACAAAAAGGGAAACTATGAAAATTGAATACAAACCGATTGGGATAGTTCGAACTCCATTCAAAAATCAAAAAGAATATTCAAGTGCAACCTGGACCTGGTAATATAGAAAGGTTCCAAAGGAGGCATCAACGCCTCCTGTGTTCATCATGCCGGATAACATCAGTTGTGTGTGATCATTCATATCATAGGAAAGTGATGAATAAAGCCTTGATGATTTGTCATCAAGGCAATAAGTAAGCCTTGACACAAGATCTATGCCGTCAATTATTTCTTCAAGGATATCTTCATTAAGATATTGAACCATTAAATAGTTTTGACGCAAAAAATCAAGTCCGTTTGAGGCTGCATCACCCAGCACTTTTCCACCATATCCTGCCAGAGCGGTTCCAGAAGAATAAAAGGAAGCAGCCGTGTTTTTAAGCAGTCGATAATTTGAAGCTTCTTTAGAATCATACCCTTGTCCATAATAAAGATATTCCAATGTCAGGGTATTACCTGATTCAAATGTATAGCCCATCCCTGTAATCAGTGTTGTGTACAAAGAATGATCATCTTTTTTTATGGCATCCAGCTGCCAGGCAAGAGGATTTTGCAGAGCAACGGGGAAAAGAGCCTGGCTCCCCTGCTGTAAGTTTGCTTCAGCGTATATAATGACAGCATCATTTAATGTCGTCCCCCCAAATAATCCAAGCCGGGTTTCTTTATTGTCTTTGTGGGACAGGATAAGACTGGCGTAACTCTCATCTCCTGAATAATCAATTTTCAGGGCCAGAACTTTTTTGAAATCAGATTCATTAAAGGCCCCTTTATCTGAATTATAGATAAGAGATGTTGACCATGAAAAGTCGTGAACAAAAACCAGTTTAAAAAAACCTTTACCCTTAAGATCTTCTACCAAATTCTTTTTCCCGTTATCATTAAAGAAGGGATTGGAGGGGGAATATAAAAAACTTGGACCCCATTGCAGGTTCTCACAGCCATAGGAGGCAAAAAGATTGTCAAACAATAGCCTGCGTATCTTGAATTCAATAATTTGGGCTTTTTGATCCGATGAATTGTGACTATTTCCATCAATTGTCCATTGGTTTTGCTCAAGTTCCAGCCTTGGTTTGGCGCTGAAAAGCCAATCATCGTAAACAAGTGACATATCCGGTTTTAAGGTAAGAATGATACCCTTATCGGGAATCTGTGCAAACCGGTTGCCTGGATTCTTGTTTGAAGTTGCAATACCCGTTATTGTACCTAAGGCTGTTGCTTTTAAATTAAGTTCAAATCCCTGCTCAAGTTTTTCCATAAAGCCGATATTTGGAAATACAGACTCTGTTTCTTGTGCATTTGTATCTTCAAAAGCTTGCTGTTCATCGACATTGTCGGCAAATGCGACGGGAAGATTCAGGCACAGATCCATGCCAAAAAAAAGAAAAAGCATCCCTGAAATTATAATTGAAAATGCCAATCTGGTTTTCATATTAAGGCCTTTTACCTTACAAGCAGGTTTAAATTAAAAGATGATGGGCTGATTTCTTTAATGTTGATATTGTTGTATGCCATAATGGTTTTGTCAGTTTTTACCATGGTATTGACAATGGTCATTTTTGAAACAAACAAGCGGTCTTTACCATTAAGAGTAATGGTATGATCATATTCAAAAAAAGCGGTTTTAAACATTTTTCCAGACTTGGTGAAGAACGCTGCTTTCAGGCCGATTTTTCTATCCTGTGACACCCAATACCTTATCTTGTCGTAGGTTACCTTTTTATTTTTTGCTTTGAGTTCATAAATATAGCAGGGCTCATTTTGGAATATATCTTCGGTAAAACTTTCTATGGTATAGTCACCGGCATAATTTGTGGAAGCTATATCTCCATTTGAAGCACCTCCCAAGAGTTTTTGCCTTGGCGAAATAGGCACGGGTTTTGAAAGCCCCGGTTTAATAAACCACATATTTCGATTTTTCATGAGAAGTTTTCTTCCCTTCACTTTTGATGGAGATTGGTAAATGGCAAGGCTGTTGGTTCCTTTGACCAATACTCTAAGGCTGTTTTTTTGAATTTTGCCCTTGGACTGGGTTTCAATATCAATATCCCATATAATACCTGATACATTTCCCCGGGAAAAATCAGATTCCTGCAGAAGGGCTGTGGCAATTTTTAAGTTTTCTGTGGTTAAGGGTGTGGTATTTGCCTGTAATGGTTGACCGAATATGCTGACAAGCAAAGTTATAACAAATAATCTAATATAATTCATTTGGATTTCTCCTTTTTATTTGACGGATTATAATGGTTATACATGGGTCAATGACTGAACAACATTTTGTCTGGCTGCCCTTCTGGCAGGAATAATGGCGCTGAAAAGAGCAAGAAGAGTCATGAAAATGATCAACTGGGCAATGCTGGTTGGTAAGAAAGATACGATTAATGGAACCGGTGTGGAATTTCCAGGAGGAGTATAAGAGGGCTGTGCATAACTGATAAGTGCCCACACAAGTGTATGGATACCCAGTCCGAAAAGGCATCCTGTTAGTCCTAAAAGCCCCCCCTCTGCTGCAAACAAAAAACTGACTCCTCTTCTTTTTAATCCAAGGGCTCGAAGTGTACCAATCTCTCTTGTCCGTTCAACAACTGCCATACCCATAGTATTTGTGGTACTCATAATGACGATGATAAATACAATGATAAAAATGAATAAAAAGATCATGTCAAACATATTTCTAACGCTGTTATAAAATACAGATAATTGTTTCCAGGTTTTGATTTCCACCTGGATATCTGAAGAGGCAAGCGCATCTGTTAGCTGTTGCTTTACAAGATCGGTTTGTTTCCAGTCATCTAAAATAATAACGATGCTGTCTGCCTTTTGGGTGTCATAAAAAGACTGAGCAAATAAAAAGGGGACTTTTATAAATTTATCATTCGTATCTGCAACACCTGTATTATAGGTTCCTGCAATATTAATATCCATGGCATTCATCTGGCCATCAAGGGTTGCACCCATGATTACGCCGTCACTTCCGGGAGCAAACCCGAGATGCTTTGAAAGGCCAACTGCCATTTCAACACCCAGACTGTTTTCCGAATTTATCGGGGTGCCGGTAATGGGTTGGAAATCATAGAACTCTGCTTTTACAGTTTTTTCATGTTCAGGAATAACGCCCGTTGCAATAAAGATTGTCGAGTTTTTACCATTTGACACAAGGCCTGAAATGGAAAGCCGCGGGCTTGTCAGGGTAACATGTTCATTATCAAGAGCAATCTGTGATATTTTTTTAATATCTTCCCCTTTTATCATATAGGTTTCAGGATCTGATTTGCTATGGGCTTCCCATCCCTTTGCATAAAGGGTCAAATGTCCGATACCTGATCCATGAATTGCCGAAGACCTGAGACCTTCATAGATGCTGTGTATATAGCCTTGAAAAAGCGCTATGGATGCGAATCCAAAGCCTATGGCTATTAATGTGACCATGGTTCTGCGTTTGCTTTTTAAAATATTCCGGAAAGCCATTTTGATCCATTGTGTAATTTGATTCATTTTTTTTATTCTCCTTTAAAAATCTTAACTTAAGACAGACATCCATCTTCAAGTTTAACAAGCCTGTTCATCCGGTCCAAAAGTCTTTGGTCATGGGTGGAAAAAAGAAAAGTTGTCTTATCTTTTTTATTCAGTTTCTGCATTATTTCAATAATGTTTATAGAGGTGGCAAAATCAAGATTTGCTGTGGGTTCATCCGCAATAACCACATCAGGATCAGTAACCAATGCCCTTGCAATGGCAACCCTTTGCCTTTGACCGCCTGACATTTTATCCGGCCGGCTGTTTGCCAGGTGATCAAGCCCAACTTCACTGAGCCGTTCCATGGCTTTTTCTCTGGCTATGCTCGTTTTAGTTTTCTTAATCTGCAAAGGAAGCATGACATTTTCAACTGCGCTTAAAACAGGAATCAGATTAAAATTTTGAAAGATAAATCCAATCTGGTTGTTTCGATAGTTTGATTTTTCATTGTCTGACAATTTGGAAACATCATTACCATTAATCAAAAGTGTGCCCGAGCTTGGTTCGTCTATGGTTCCAATCAGGTTTAACAAGGTTGTTTTGCCTGATCCGGAAGGCCCCCATACTGCTGTAAATTCACCTTTGTCAAAACTTAAGTTGATGTCATTCAATGCTAAAAATTCTTTCTGCCCCATTTGATATTTTTTATTTATGGCTTGAAGCTGTATTAATTTCATGATTCCTCCGGTTTATAATTTTTATAAAATGCTGCCTTTGGAAGAGATCATATGGTTGAAAACAAAAAATTAACAAATTAATTGAGATGAGTTGACAAAAAAAGGGTATGAAATGAATTATAAAGGCGGTGAGTCCAAGGCTATCCGACATTTCACCGGTGATGTTCAAAGTTCACGGCGGCAGCACAGCGATTAGGGCCTTGAAATTGGATCAGGCCATATAATTATCTGGATGTTGATAATATTATTTCCAATTTGTCTGTTTTTGCTGGTTATTTGTCATTGCAGTCAATCTTTTTTTATAGGAAGATATCTTAAAAGGAGATTGAATATGAAACAAAAACAATACCCGTTCAGGAAAATAGTACAGGTTATTTTCTTGTTAAATTCATGGAGATAGTTATGGAAAAAACACAGGTCTTAATACCCGGTGGATATGGTGCCGTAGGAACAATCATTTCAACCCTTTTATCAAAAAAAGATCATATAATGCCGGTTGTTGCCGGAAGGAATGAAGATCATTTTGATAAAATTGATTCAGCAGATATCTTTTTTACTTCGGGTGGCAATATGGATACACTGACACCATTAGCCCTCCAGGGGATCAGCCATATGATGAGAGTTACGCCCATGCAATGGGAAAACGAATCATGGATTAAAGCGCCGGCGAAAGGCAGAAAGGAATATATTTCAGAGCCCTTTAATAAGCAAATTACATTTTATCCATACATGGTAACGCATGATTTAGTAGAACTTCCCAAAATAGTCAAAACCGGTAAAATAGTAATGTGGTCAATGTCTGAAAGCTTCTTTATGGGGATGGTCCTGCTAATGGGTCTTAAGATGGGGTTGGCAAAAACAATAAAAAAAGCTGAAAAATTTCTTTCTATATTAAGATTCCTGGGGAAAAAGAATCACCGGGACTATTCATTAAAAATTGTCTCAAAAGGCAGGAAAGAGAACCTATCGTACCAAAGAGTTGTTGAAATGAATGAAACAGAAGAGTTTTTAACAGCAATTGTACCGACAATCGTATGTGAACAGATTGCAAATGGAGATATTAGTCGGGTTGGAGCCTTTACTGGTGCGGAGATTGTAGATATCCAAAAGTTTATCGATTCTTTAAAAAATGCGGGAATAAATTATAAGGACGTCACAAAAAAAATATGACAAAGTCCCCACCAACGATCGCCGGGCGGCCCTGCTCGGCGATACCTGACCCCACCTTTCAAGCCGGAAGTGCTTTGAAATAATTATAAACTTTTTTAAGCTTGGGTTTTTGAATCAATTTTGATTTCTCTGCACTGCCAAATTCGAAAAATTTTACTTTTTTAATTCCAACAAAATTAAAGAGAGCCTTTTTCATCAGCGCCTTGTGAGCATTGTTCAAGAAAAATAAAGGGTAGTTTTTTGGGCCCTTCATGGTTGAAATACAAATTGCTGATTTTCCTTTGAGCAGGCCTTCGTGGGAATATTTACCCTTATTTCGATATGCGAAATTTGTTGAAAACAATTGATCAATGTATCCAAGTAACATGGCAGGGGGTCTTCCCCACCATATTGGATAGATAAAGACCAATTTGTCGGCCCAGTGGATCTGCTCTCTATAAGCTGCAAATTTCGGATCGATGTGCATATCACACCGTTTTTTGCTCTCATCAAAAAAAAGAATCGGATCAAACTCTTCTTTATATAGATCAATGACTTTGAATTCATTTATGCCTTCATTTTCCGATATACCTTTGAGCGTCTGTTCAAGAAAAGCATAATTTAAACTTTGATGATTTGGATGTGTGTATATAATAAGTGTGTTCATGTTGCCTCCTTTATGTTATCAATTGATAAGTAAAATAGCGCAGGAAAAAATATTTGTCAAATGATAATTATCAAATGATAAGCAAAAAATCGAATAACTGATGAAATATTGGGGGAAGGCTATGGATAAAAATCTATTTTTTCAGACTGTTATAAATTTTATCGGCAATATGCATTCCAGTACTCATTTCCTGACAAAAGATGCTCGTTCTAATAAAATTACTCCCCAGCAGCACTCTATATTGGAGTATATTTTTTTCAGTAAAGAGGTGACGACAAGTCAGGTGGCCGATTGTTTGAATATTTCCTTACCCAATGCCAGCAGGGAACTTAAAAAACTTTTCAAGTTAGACCTTATTGTAAAGGAATCCAATGCGAAAGACAGGCGGAAGACCACAATAAGTCTGTCTGAGCCGGGACAAAATCTTATGTTGCGCACATTTGAAAGTATCCAGAAGAATTTCTGGAAACAGGCGGGGGAACTGTCCGAGGATGATATGAGATCCATTATATCTTCGATGGATGTTCTTGAAAAAAAGGTGTTCTTTCAATATTGATTTTGATCCTTTTCCAAAATAAAGTCCTAAATATCCTGCAGGAAATGTTTGCGCGGTAAAAATTATGGAGAGCTTTAATTTTTTATAAAAGATTTTTTGTCCACAATTATCCAGAAACATAGAGTTCCCAGGGCCATGATAATCGTTCCACAGGGAAAAGACAGTCTCAAGCTTAGATAATCCATGGCAAGACCGGCTACAATTGAACCTGTCAGCATCCCCATGCTGTGGGCAACCGTTAATATGGATATTACCGATCCCATTGCCTTTTTTGTATCTCCTTTTATAACAGCATATGCCATGATTGCAGGCATGGAAATACCACCTCCGATTCCAAATATTGAAACGGCAATCACAAGATCATAAAAAGAGGATGCAAAAAAGGGCAGGAACATCCCAATGGTTGATAATGTTCCGCCAGAAATAATCATTAAATTTTTATTTGCCCTGTCTGCAACATATCCCATGGGCAAACTTAAGAACCCGGACACAAATACACCCAACATCACAAGAACACCAATTAGTGAACCGGAAAGACCAAATTCGGTGTCTGCAAATATCGGCAGAAAACACCAGATCACCCCGATACATGCAGTGTAAGCATACCTGAATACAAAAAGAGAAATAATACCTTTATCTTTTAAAAGATTAGACCATGGAACGATTTTGCTTTTTGAAGTTTTTGTATTTTCCTCAAAAACCGGGGGCAGGAAAAAAATGCATAATAACAAGCCTATGCATGACAGCACGCCCATGCAGATAAATGCAGCATCAAGTGACCATATATCTTTTATTGTGCCCCCCATTAAAGGTCCCAGGCTCAGGCTCAAAAACATGGACAGGTTAAAAAGCCCCATGGAATATCCTTCAGAGCCTTCAGGGGTTATTTCCCCGACATAGGCCTGGACCACGGGCATAATCATGGCAGATCCTGCCCCCTGGATAAATCTCAATAGTATTAATGTTTCTATATTTTTTGAAAATATAAATGCAAATGAAATCAATGTATAGGCTGTTAAGCCTGTCACAATAAAAGGCTTTCGTCCCTTTTGATCGGATAGTCTCCCGAAAACAGGCAAAAGGAAAATCCTGGATATGGAAAATGACCCGAATATCATGCCCACATATATCCCCGTGGCTCCCAGGTCATTTGCATAGACAGGAAGAAGCGGCACCACGATTCCAACCCCTGTAACAGTTGTAAAAATTGCAAAAAACAGGGTTAGAAAAACACCTTTCCGGTTTGAGGGGATGATGCCTTTTCCGTTACTGAACAGCTTTATCGCAAGCTGAGACAATGATGTTTTAATAAAATAAAATGGAGCCATTGGATCCTTTTTCAGGCCTAAGAGATACACTCCTGGATTTGATCTATAAACCGGCTTGCAGTTGCGAATTCACCTTTCCTGTAATTGGCATGTGTCAGGTATAAAAATCTTTCTGCACGGGTCATTGCCACATACATAAGCCGTCTTTCTTCAAAAAGCGCATTGTCGCCGGCATCAATTGACCGCCAGTGGGGAAATAGACGCTCTTCGCATCCCACAATAAAAACAGTATCATATTCCAGGCCTTTGGCTGAATGAATTGTGAGAAGAGATACGCTGGATGAATCCATTTCCTCATCGTCTTCCCTGTCTTCTCTAATCAAGGCTGCTTCTTCAAGATATTCTAAAAGATCACTTTTTGATCTTGCTGTATGAATCAATTGTTCAATGTTTTCTTTTTTTGAAATATACTCTGCATTTGTTTTTGTTTTTTTCTTAAGGTATTCAAAATAGTCTGTTTTTTCCAGTACAACTTCCATGGCCATGGCAGGTGCCATTTCCGGTATTTTGTCCAGGATTTCAAGAACCTGTGAAAGGTTCTCGTGAATTTTTTTACTTAACACCCGATCTTTGACCATTATCCTGGCAGCATCCTGAAGGCTGGTCCCCGGGCTTCTCATGGCTGCCATTTTTTTAACCATTGAGGGGCCGATTCCCCTTTTGGGGGTATTGACAATCCGTTCAAAGGAAACATCATCATTGGGGAAAAATGCAGCACTCAGATAGGAATTAATATCCAAAACTTCCATTCTTTCGAAAAATCCCTGCGACCCCTTCATACTGTAAGGTATTCTGTAGGATCTGAAAATTTTTTCAAAGGGAAGAGAACAGAACTTTGTCCTGTAGACCACTGCCATTTTATCAAAACCTATGCCAAGGCCCTGGCGATTCAATCCCTTAATCCTTCTTGCAACCCATTCGGCTTCATGTGAATCTGACATAAAGTCATAAATTTCAACCACGCCGCCTTTTTTCTTGGAAAAGCATTTTTTCTCCATTTTATCCGGGTTATAATCAATTAAATCATTGGCTGCCTGAACAATCTCATCAGCAGACCTGTAATTTTCTTCAAGCCGGAAAATTTTTGAATCTTTATATTTTTCGGCAAAACCTAAAAAGTGATTAACATTGGAACCCCTGAATCCATATACTGACTGCCAGTCATCTCCCACGCAGAAAAGATTTCTGTGCTCACCTAAAAGTAGATTTGTTAAATCGTCCTGGAGATTATTGGTATCCTGGTATTCATCCACAAGAATATAGGAAAAATAGGCTTGATAAAAATCTCTGATTTCTTTGTGATTCCTTAAAAGATCCCGGGTTTTTAAAAGGATATTATCAAAATCCACACTGTTCATTTCTTTTAGCCGTTCTTCATATTGGGCATACAGGTCTTCAATTTTAATACCGAAAAAGCCGGGTTTTAAATCAAAATATTTGTCTGGGTTACCAAAATTTTTAGCCCTTGAGATTCTGGATAAAATTTTGTTTGCATGTTTTTTTTCAAGATTATTTTTTACACATAGTTCTTTGGCCAGCTTCTGCTGCTGATAAACTGAAAATACCTGTATGGGTGCCATGTATCCTGATTTTTCACAATGCTGTTTTAAAATCATAAGGCAGGCTGAATGATAGGTTCTCACCCAAGCAAAGTTTTGAGAATTAAGACCCGTCATTTTAATGAGCCTGGATTTCATTTCGCCTGCGGCTTTGTTGGTAAATGTGATGGCAAGAATTTTTCTAGGATCATGGCCCTGATTGACAAGGTGTGAAAATTTGGCTGTCAAGGTACGGGTTTTACCTGAACCGGCTCCCGCAACAACAAGTGCTGGGGAGCCGGTATGATTTACTGCATCCTGCTGCTGTACTGATAACTCCATAAATTTTAAATGATAAGATTTTAAAAAATCTTATTTTATCTCCTTAATAATGATATTTAGTGCGGATTCAATTTCATCCCTTATTTCATCCAGCCTTTTTTTGCTCAAAGCTTCAAATCTAAGAACCAGTGCGGGCTGGGTATTGGATGCCCTTACAAGCCCCCATCCATCATCGTACAATGCTCTTAATCCGTCAATATCAATCACATCCTGTTTGGCTTTAAAAAGGCTTACAATTTTATCCACTACATTGAATTTGATCTCGTCCGGGCAATCCACCCTTATTTCGGGTGTTGTAAAGGTTTTGGGAAGATCCAGTATGAGTTCGTCAACCCCTTTGCCCGTATCTGCCATAATTTCAAGCAGGCGGCAGGTTGCATAGAGGGCATCATCAAATCCCAGATACCTGTCTTTAAAAAACATGTGACCACTCATTTCACCGGCAAGTTCTGCGTTTTCCTCTTTCATTTTTTTCTTGATTAAAGAATGGCCTGTTTTCCACATGATGGCATTGCCGCCATGGTTTCGAATATCATCATACATTACCATGGAGCACTTGACTTCAGAGATAAAGGTTGCCCCGGGTTTTCTTCCAAGGATTTCCCTGGCATAGATAATCATGAGTTGATCCCCATAGATCACCTCACCGTTTTTGTCCACAACGCCTATCCTGTCAGCGTCACCATCATAACCCACGCCCAGGTCAAGTTTTTTTTCTTTTACAAGTTTTATAAGATCGATAAGGTTTTTTTTCTGAGTCGGATCAGCTTCATGGTTGGGAAATGTCCCATCCATATCGCAATATATATCATGTACCTGGCAACCCAATTGCTTCAAAACAGGAATAGCCGTGATTCCCCCGGTCCCATTCCCTGCATCAATACCAATCTTTATGGACCTTTTAATATTAATATTATTTAAAATATATTCTTTATAAGGGGTTATGACATCTTTTTTGGTCACCGTACCCTGGCCTTGAACAAATTCTTTATTTTCAACAATAATACGAATATCCTGTAATCCCTGGCTGTGAATGGAATCTGTGCCGCTTAACAGTTTAAAACCATTATATTCCGGAGGGTTATGGCTTGCAGTCACCATTGCGCCGCCCTCAAGGTTCAGATGCTGTATTGAAAAATAAAGCACTGGTGTGGGACAGGTCCCAATATCAATGACATCGCAACCAGTGGATATAATCCCCTGGATAAACAATTGAGAAAATTCATCAGAAGTCTGCCTGCAATCTCGTCCAACAGATACGATTCTTTTATTCTGTTTATTTAAAAGACTGCCATAAGCCTTACCAATGCTTATCACATCTTCTTGGTTAATATCCTTGCCTGCAACACCTCTTATGTCATATTCTCTGAAAATTCCAGGATTCATAATATCTCCTTTAAATGAATTTTGATAAAAGGACCAAAGATCCTATCAGCCAGCAATAAGGTGCAAATAGATGGAACTTGCCCGAGTGAACCAAAGATAATAATAATTTTAATGCAATTAAGCCTGTGATAAATGAGGCAATTGTTGCATAAATGGTTACCTGATCAATGACAAGACCTTTGCTTATCATATCTTTTATGCTTAATACCTGTGCCCCCAATATTGCGGGAATTGAGAGGAGGAAAGAAAATTTAGCGGCATTATGCCTGTCAAGACCCAAAAACATCCCCACTGCAATGGTGGTTCCAGATCTTGAAATGCCGGGGATAACGGCCAACCCCTGACTGACTCCAATGATAGAAGCCTGTTTAATGCCGAATCCGTCTTTTTTGTCTTTGCTGGAATAAAAATTTCTTGAGGCCCATAGGATTGTCCCGGTGAAAATCAACATAATTCCCACTAAAACGGTTGAAGAAAATATAATATCCTCAAACTGTTTTAAGAAAAGACCTATAAAAGCGGTTGGGACGGAACCGATTAAAATTAAGCCTGCCAAATAAAGGTTTTTATCTTCTTTCAAAAGATGTTTGGCGGGCTTTAATAAAACTGCCTTTGAAATAAAACGGGAAACAGAAATCAGAATGTCTCTGATGTCTGAAGCATAGACTACCAGAACTGCCAGAAGTGTTCCTACATGAACACTGATATCAAATATCAGCTGGGATTGGGTAATTCCAAAAAAAATTTGTCCCAGAACAAGATGCCCTGAACTGCTTACGGGTAAAAATTCCGTGAGTCCTTGTATAATGCCGAGGATGATTCCTTGATATAGCTCCATATTCCATTATTTTTCTTGTTTAGTGCCCGACTGAGACTGCCAATTTACCCGAATCCTGCGTTGGTTCAACCAAACTTATAAAACCGGGTTAATTATTAGCTAGTATTAGGAGCGCATGGTTACAATATTCAATGTGTTATTCCTATCAACAAACAGCATTCGTATATAATTCTTAGGCTTAAATTGCAAGATATTAAAAAGACATTAAAAGAAAGGTTGATTTAATACTGGTTTTTTTGTATTAAAAAGATTATTCTTATATTTAGATATCTTTAGTTTGACACCATTTTATACTAACAGAGCAAAAGGAGAAAAAAGACATGAGACTTTTAACAAGAAGCTTATTAACATTGTTTGCCGTCCTTTTTTTATTTGGATGTGCGGCAAAACAAATGAGTACACCAGTGGCATTTGAACCCATCCAGTTTGATAAAGCAGCCTACTCTTCAAAGGTAGATAATTTTCTGATAATATTTGATTCATCAAGCTCCATGCGTTACCCTCTTGAAGGACAAACAAAATTTGATAAAGCCAAGGCCGTTGTGAATCAGATAAATGTAACCCTTCCTGAGTTGGGTCAGACTGCCGGGTTAAGGTCTTTTGGTCATTCTCCCAAAGTAACAAAAAATAACTCACAACTGATCTATGGAATGGAAAAATATTCTACTGCCAATTTAGATAAAAACTTTCAAAAGATCACTGAGCCTGGCGGCATGAGCCCTTTGTATAAAGCATTGGATGATGCAAAAGAGGATTTCAAAGGTCTTTCAGGAGAAAGAAATGCAGTTATAATAGTCAGTGACGGTGAAGAATTGCCGGGTAATGTACTGGCCTCTGCAAAAGCATTGAAAGAAGAATATGGCAATTCAATTTGTTTTCACACCATCCTTGTGGGAGATAATCCCGAAGGAGAAACCCTGTTAAAACAGATATCTGATATTGGAGGATGTATTGACGAATCCGGAGAATGCGGATTTTTTACAACAGCAGACAAATTGCTGATCAGCCCTGAAGATATTGCATGTTTTGTTGAAAGTGTATTCCTGGACAAAATGGCGGCTCCTGCACCTGTTGTGGTTCCGGAAAAAGTAGTTGAAGAAGAGGTTTGGGTTCTTGGCGATGTTCTTTTCGGCTCAGGTAGCGATGTGATCAAACCGGGTGCCTATTATTTATTGGATGAGATTGCAGGCAAACTTGAGGCAAGGCCTACCATTAGTATTGATATCCAGGGTCACACTGATAATGTCGGTTCCCCAGACTCTAACTTGGATCTTTCCTTGAGACGCGCACAGGCTGTTAAAAACTATTTGGTTGGAAAAGGTACTATGCCAAACAGAATGACAACAGAAGGATTTGGATTTTCCAGTCCTGTTGCATTAAACGGTACTGAAGCCGGTCGTTCATTAAATAGAAGAGTTGAGATGAAACCCTTTTAATTAAAATATAAATCAAGGGAAAGAACTACACCTTTAAAAGTGATCTTCTTTCCCGCTCAAAGTTTTGGCCACAAAAAAATCCTGTGTTTTTAACATTATTTTTTTGTGGCCATTTTTTTTAGAGCATAAAACAAGTATCAGGAGCCCTGAAGGTCAAGAGTAAATAATTTTACCCGTGTTTTGAATGCCGTATCCGCCAAGGGCCTGAATCCTTTCCTGGAATTTTTTTGTCTGAATAATGTCAAGCAGGGTTTGAATTTTTTTGGTCTTATAAAATCTGTCCGGAATAATAAGATCATACTCTTCCGTCACAACGGGTATGAAATCAAGATCAAGAGCCCGGGCTGCAGCCTGGATGCCGAGCCCTGCATCCGCTCTTCCTGACAGGACTGCAACAGCCACGGACATATGTGTATATTCATCATTTTCATATCCTTGAATATCATTAATCGATATCCCGAGAGTTTTGAGCTTATAATCAAATAAAATCCTTGTACCTGATCCGGGCTGGCGGTTGATAAACCTCAGTTTCTTGTCTTTTAAATCTTTAATGGATTGAATATTTTCAGGATTTGTCTTTGGCACAATCAGCCCCTGGTCCCGCATGACAAGATTGATTACCCAGACCTTTTGATCGGGCAGATATTTTTTAATATATGAAATATTATAGCTGCCGTCCACAGGATCCAGAAGATGGGCTCCGGCCATATGACAGGCGCCTTTTTTAATGGCCATCAAGCCGCCCATGCTACCCACATGGCTTGATGAAATACTGATATCAGAACTCACTCCTTTTATCTGATCTGCCAGAATATCCAGGGTATTATCATGGGAACCGGTTATTACAATGGTGTTTTCAATTGATGATAAAGGCCTTAACAACTGGGCCTGGACCTTTTGATTTTCTGATATGCCCTCAATATTTGTTGGTATCCTGATAATACCGTCTGCCTCGGTCAGAGTGGTGATACTTCCTGACCCTCTGGGTAATTGGGAGGCCACAAGTTTGTCATCCACGCTACCGATTTTCATTCTTAAAAATTCTTCAAGACCAAGTTTTGACGCAATTTTTCTTGCCGGAGAAACCAAAACGGATACTATTTCTTTTTTGGGAAGCTTTTGCATGTTTAACAGCAAAGGGCCGGCAAATTGTTCAAAGGCAACAATGGCAGACACAGGGTATCCTGGGATGCCGAATATAGGAGTGCCAAACACTTTGCCAAACATCATGGGTTTGCCCGGCATCATGGTAACCCCGTGGACATAAACTTCACCCAGAGATGAAATAACGGGTTTTGCAAAATCCTCTGACCCGGCTGAAGACCCGCCTATGATAAGAATCATATCATAATCTTGTTTTGCCGCCTTTTCCACAGCTTTTTTAATATTTTCAAGATTATCTTTGAGCATGGGATGCCGATCAAATTGCGCCCCATGATCTTCACAAAGCCCTCCCAGTACACAAGAGTTGGATTCCACCACATCGCCTGGTTTGAGCTGGTTTATATTAATTTCATGCCATTGCTTGAGTTCCGATCCTGTGGGGATAATCAAAACTTTTGGCTTCTCATAAACAGCCACACTAAATATTCCTCCGGAAAGAAGTGCGCCAAGGGAATGGGCATTTATCATGTGGCCTTGTGGAAACAATAATTGGGTGGCTACAATATCTTCCCCCATTTTTCTGACATGTTGCCAGGGAAACACAGGAGCTTCAATTTCAACATTTTTTATGTCAATTATGTTGAGGTGTTCTATCATAATGACGGCATTGGTGCCTTTTGGCATAGCATGACCTGTATTAACCCAGAAGGCATTTTTATCGGGGCAAAGGGTAATGGGGGCTTCGGGCCTGGCATCAAAGGTGACTTTTGCATCCACTGCAATGCCATCCATGGCAGCTGCATGAAAATTTGGAGAAGAGATAGCAGCCATTGCAGGCTTTGCTAAGACCCTGCCTTTTGCATCCACCACATCAAGGATTTCAACTTTTGTTACAATATGTTTAAAATGATCAAAGAGGATTTTTTCAGTCTCTTCAATACTTTTCATATCAAGGTATACGTTTCTTTTGGAATTCATTTGTCTGGTCTCTTTTTTTTAAACGATTTTGTTTATAAAAGGATGATATCTACAATGGTATCTTTTTCAAGGCCTTCAACATGATCTCCGATTTCAAGGAGCCCGTCGGCATGAATCATCGTTCTGATAAGCCCTGATTTACCCAGGATCGGTTTTGCAAGCAACCGGTTTTCTTTTTTTGTTAACTCGACTCTGATAAAATCCCTCCTGCCCTGGGCAGAAGCGACATTCCGGGTCAGCTTTGCCGGGATACGTATGGTTTTATCCAGACGTTCAAGTCCCTTAAGCCGATTTAAAAAAGGTATTGCCACAATTTTGAGTACCACCATGGCAGAGACCACCTGACCTGGGAGTCCCCATACTGGTTTTTCCCCGACTTTAGCAAGGATCGTGGGTTTGCCCGGACTTATTGACATGCCATGGACCAATATTTCAGTGTCTGGTAAGGAGGATAATACATCAATTGTAAAATCTCTTGTCCCCACAGAACTACCACCGGAAATAATGACCATATCTGTTTCTTTAATCGCTTTTTCCATTGTTTTTTTTATGGCAACAGGATCATCATTGATAATACCATAGTGGACGGGTATTGCGTGGGCTTCACTAATAAAGCCTGCCAGTGTATAAGAGTTGATATCACGGATTTTACCGGGAACCGGCTCTTCTTCAATGGGAATTATTTCATCTCCCGTTGAAATGATACCGACTTTTGGAATCTTAAAGGTTTCAATATGAGTAAACCCAAGGCCTGCGGCAAGGCCCTGTTCCTGGGGTCGGATAAAGATCCCCTCGGATAAAACAATATCTTGTTTTGCAAAGTCTTCGTCGGCATCTATCACATACTGTAAAGGGGCCACACTTTTATAAATTTCAACGGAAAGTTCATCAATGAGTTCTGCATGTTCCACCATGACAACACTGTCTGCCCCTTTGGGGAGCATTCCACCCGTTGAAATTTTTGCAGCTTGTCCCTGAGTTATACTGAATTTTGGAATATCGCCCATTAAAATGGTTCCGGCAATATCAAGCCAGGCAGGACTTGATTCAGATGCCCCGAATGTTGAATTTGCCGCAACGGCATACCCGTCCATAGTGGATCTCTTAAATCCAGGCATATCTTTTTTTGCAATAAGATCCTGGGCAAGAACTCTTGAAAAAGCCTTGGAAACAGGTGTTTTTTCAGTTTCAACAGGAGAAAATCTTCCTGTCAGTGCCATCACCTCTTCAAGGCTTTTAACCTTGAAAAAATAGCTCATTATAAGTGTTACCTCCTGGTTAATGCTTTTTTTAATCTATCCATAGCCAATGATACATTTTCAAGGCTGTTAAATGCGCTGATTCTGATATAGTCCTTGCCGCATCTGCCGAAACCTGCACCCGGTGTGCAGACAACAGAGGCTTTGGTCAAGAGCAGATCAAAAAACTCCCAGGAATCCCGACCGGCCCCATCTATCCAGATATAGGGGGAGTTTTTCCCACCCACAAAATCAAATCCAAGAGATGCAACAGTTTTACGGATTATATCAGCGTTGTTCAGATAATAGTCTACCTGTTGCTTAACCTGTACTTTACCCTCCTCAGAATAAACGGCTTGTGCAGCTTTTTGAACAGGATAGGATACACCGTTGAATTTAGTGGTGTGTCGTCTGTTCCATAGAGCATGTAGGGATATTTTTGCCCCTTTTGCATTAAAAATCATGCAGTCTTTGGGTACTACTGTAAACCCGCACCGTGTACCTGTAAATCCTGCTGTTTTTGAAAAACTCCTGAATTCAACCGCCACTTCTTTGGCTCCTTCAATTTCATAAATAGTTCTAGGAAGCTCGTCATCGCGGATAAAGGATTCATAGGCTGCATCAAATAAAATCAATGCACGGTTCTCCTTTGCATACTTCACCCATAAGGCCAGTTCTTCTTTTGTCACAGTGGAACCTATCGGGTTGTTGGGAAAGCAAAGATAGATCAAATCAACTTTTTCATCAGGAAGTTTGGGAAGAAAATTATTTTCTTTTAAACACTCCATATAGACAATCCCATTATATCTGCCCGCTTCATATTCACCCGTGCGGCCTGCCATTACATTGGTATCCAGATATGCCGGGTATACGGGGTCAGGAATGGCCACACGGATATCCTTTGCAAACAGTTCCTGGAAATTGCCGGTATCACATTTTGCACCATCACTGACAAATATCTCATCGGCCGAAATATTTGCACCCCGGTCCTGGAAATCATTTTTTGCAATGGTTTCTCTTAAAAAAGCATATCCCTGTTCCGGGCCATAGCCCCTGAAAGTTGCGTCATTGGCCATTTCATCTACGCCATCATGGAATCCTTTAATAATTGCAGGGGCAAGAGCTCTTGTGACATCACCAATCCCAAGTCTAATGATGTGTGCGTCCGGGTTTTTCTGCTGAAAATCATTTACTTTTTTTGCAATATCTGAAAAAAGATAAGATGCCTGTAATTTGTTAAAATTGTCATTTGCTCTGATCATAATAGTCCTCTCAATTCATATAAAATTTCAATAGTTTTTTAAAAATAACATAAGATTATGTTCATTCCAGAGAAGGGAAGGCTTGTTTTTAAAGATCAAGCCATTTTGTCCTTTTACCCAATGGAAGATTCTGCGTTTATTTTTATTTTGTCCCCGTTTTTTCCCATACAGCCATGGCAAGAGATTTAAATTCTTCCACAGTAAGTGTTTCCGCCCTTCTTATGGCATCTATTCCAGCCGATTCCAAGGCTTGAGTAATAAATTTTTTTTCAAATTCAAATTCACCCCCTGTCATGGCATTTTTCAAGGATTTTCTTCGTTTAGAAAAAGCCGCCTTAATGACAATAAACAAAATTTTTTCCTGTTCAAAACTCATCTCACCGGGTTCAAAAAAATTAAATTTTAAAATAGTTGAATCCACATCAGGTTTTGGGAAAAAAGAAGATGGTCCTATCTGGGCTACCTGGCTCACATCTGCAGCGTATTGGACCACGGCAGACAGTCTTGAATAATCCCTTTTGCCTGGTTTTGCAATTATTCTTTTAGCCAATTCTTTTTGAAACATTAAAAAAGCCGTTTCAATGCATCGCCTTTCTTCCACAAGTTTGATCAGAATTTGTGATGAAATATTATAAGGGAGATTTCCAATTACCACAAATTTTTTATCGCAGGCCAGGTCAGTAATATCAACTTTTAAAATATTTTTATGTATGATGGTAACATTTTTTAAATTTTCATTATCCAGTTCCTGCTGTAAAAGGGGTATCAGGCGGATATCAGTTTCAACAGCTGTTACATGTAATGCTGCCCGGGCGATGGGGATGGTAAGGGCACCGAGACCCGGTCCGATTTCCAATACATGGTTATCAGGTGACAGCCCGATTTTTTCTATAATCATTTTTGCAATACCGGGATTAGCAAGAAAATTTTGTCCCTTTTCTTTGCCGGCAAACAGGTTTTTTTCTTTTAACAATTGCACGGGATGTGTCATCTAATAGCCTTTGGGTGGATTTGGTTTTTTATGTGG
>Ga0307989_1000097_pt1 | contig 67954 bp, 69 predicted proteins | sample EllFjometagen185_FD_203164 | JGI IMG/M metagenome (GOLD analysis project Ga0307989, IMG submission 203164) | Marine microbial communities from Ellis Fjord, Antarctic Ocean - #185 | ecosystem: Environmental > Aquatic > Marine > Unclassified | place: Southern Ocean | collected 2014-10-08 | reverse complement strand
GTTGGAACTTATGAAATCCCTGCCTGGATAGAAAACTGGTCCGATTATCACGGTGAAGGTGATCACCCCTATGTCCATCTAGCAGGGAGCGACTATATCTCTGATGCATTTGTTGGACGTATTTCCTTCAGTTCACCCCTGGAATTAGCAGGTATTGTTTCGAAACTCCTGAGTTATGAGAAAAATCCCTATATGACCGACCCAACCTGGTTTACGCGAGCACTGTTGGTCGGTGATCAATCCAGTTCCGGGTTATCCACCATTATGACCAATCGTAATATCAATGAATACATGGAAGCCAGTGGCTTTCAAAATAATTTTGAAGTGTATGGTGGAAGCTTTGTGAATGAGATTGCCAGTGGTATCAATGCTGGTGTTTCATATTTCAATTATCGTGGTTGGCTGGGAATGAGTGGCTGGGGAAATCCCAACACCTCAAGCTTAACCAACGGTACACGCTTACCCTTTGTTACCATTCTTACCTGTGGAACCGGTAGTTATAATGGTGATTCCAGATCAGAACAGTTTTTGCGAGTTGGGACAAGTATTGCACCAAAAGGGGCTATCGCTTGTGTTGGAACAGCTACTTCTGGCACCCATACCCTGTATAACAACTGTGTCTCTGTTGGTATATACCACGGCCTGTTCAATGAAGGCATTCATTATGCCGGTGCTGCCCTTGAACGGGGACGTGTCAATCTGAACCAGACCTACCCCTCAACATCCAACAATTATGTAAAAATATTTAGTCACTGGAACAATCTCATGGGTGACCCCTCCACTGAATTGTGGACTGGTGTTCCAGCAAGCCTTAATGTAAATGCACCAACTGAGATACCACTGGATGCTCAGTATTTAGATATTCAGGTTACTGGAACCCTCGGGTTTGGAATTGAAGGCGCCTGGGTTTCAGTCACAGGTGCAGGTGTGTTTGAAACGGGTTATACAGATAGCGATGGGATGCTGGTCATTGATATCCCATCAGAGCTACCCAACGATTTGACACTAACAGTCACCAAACATAATCACAAGCCAGAGCAATCCAGCATTGCAGTCGGTGATGAGAACTTTTCAGTCCTCATCGATGCCTCTACTCTCGTAGAAACCTCTGGAAACGGCGACTCCCAATTAAATCCTGGTGAATCTGTTCAACTCGATTGGACCTTCTCAAATCACGGACTTGAAAAAGCTTATAATGTGAGTATTGATGTGACAGGTGAAGATGGGTCTTCTGCATCTCATTTCTATGATAGTTTAGATGTGGCTGAATCAGTGACACTCAATAATCAAAATTTTACCATTGCATCTGATTTTCCTGGTATGGCTCGTTTTGACATCTCAATTGATATTGAAGCAGATGGCGTTGGATATACAGATCATCGCCGTTTTGATGTCTTCGCACCGTATCTGCAGATCAACGAAATTGGCGAAACTGGAATGCCGCCTTATTCGTTTGATCCCGGTGAAATATCTGACCTGGTGATTTACGGTGAAAATATTGGCAGCCTGACCAGTAGCAATTTGACTGCGATTCTCAGATGTGCTGATGAAAATGTACTTATTCTGGACTCGACGGCAGTTTTTAATGATGCCGCACCTGGTGAACTCAGTGACAATTCAAGCTCCAGCTTTCGCATAAATTTGAATACTCAGGTAACCGTGGGTGTCCAAATTCCCTTCCAGGTTGAGTTTACTGATGACAATGGTTTTGTAGAAATTAGATCAATTCTACTACCTATAGGGACTTCTGGTATAGGTGATCCGCTTGGACCTGATGCGGGTGGGTATTTCTGTTATAGCGATCAAGATTTAGCCTACGCCCTGGCTCCTGAATATGATTGGATTGAAATCAAACCTGGTCTGGGACCTTATAATGGGGTCCTAGTACCACTCAGTGATTTTGGTGAAGATCAAGAAGATATTGATCCTGTTGCCTTGCCCTTTAATTTCGGTTTCTATGGCGTTGACTACGACCAGATCTCTGTTTGTTCAAATGGCTATATAGCATTTGGTGAGAGTGGAACAGCACTTTTTCGGAACTATCATATCCCTGGACCTTTAGGTCCCAACCCAATGGTAGCTGCCTTTTGGGATGATCTGAAACAGTGGACTGGTGGTGGCGTTTATACATTCTATAATTCAGTCGACAACTATTTTGTGATTGAATGGTCCACCATGAAAAATCGATTTGGAGATTATGGATGGAGTCCTCCTCCTGTTGAGACATTATCATCGGAGACCTTCCAAATTATTCTTTATGATCCTGATTTTTATGGGAGTACGGATGGCAATGGTGATATAAAAATTCAATATAAAACATTTAATAATGTGAATTACAGTGAAGGGACTGACCTCCACGGTAGTTATGCCACTGTGGGTATTGAAGGGCGGGATGCTCTGGTTGGTTTGGAGTATACCTACAATAACACTTATCCGCTCCAGGCACATCCCCTGACCGATGGATCTGCCATCTTGTTTACCACTCGGACGGATGCTGTTTTACCCTGTCCAGGCTGGGCCCGTGGCGATGTCAATCATGATGGCTATCGGAATGTTCAAGATTTGATCATCCTGGTAAACACCATTCTAGGACAAACAACCATCGGTGAATGTGAGCTGTGGGCTGCCGACTTATCCCTGGATTCTAATGTCACGGTGAGTGATGTGGTGCTGTTGGTCAATGAAGTCCTGGGGAATAGTTTGGCTCGTACTGCGGCACCTGACTTAGGTCATGCTGATATTATTGTCGATCATGAGAACATTGTTCTTCGTTCCTCTGCACCTATGGGAGGTTTTACTTTTGATCTGGTTGGTGAAAGTCACCCAATTCCAGTCAGTCATGATGGACTTACGGTGATGACTCGAGAGATCGAAGGTGGGCTGCGAGTTCTGGGGTATTGGAGTAAACCTGCAGGTTCAGTAGTGGAGCTTTTTCAGCTACAACATTCAATTGTTGAAATCAATTACCCAGAGGTAGTTGATAATGCTGGGGTTTTGATGCAGACAGAAGTCGTTCGAATACCTGAGAGCTTTTCTGTGACCTCTGTTTTCCCAAATCCATTTAATCCAACCGTGAACATCAGTTACAACCTTCCGAGATCTGATGAAGTGTCCATACATATTTATAATGCACTTGGACAAGAGGTCAATTACTCTAAATTTCAATTACCAGCAGGTGGGCACACATTTACTTGGGATGGTCTGAACCAGAGCAATCAATTGGTAAGTTCGGGGATTTACTTTGCCAGGATTACCGGGGCTGCGGGGTCAGAAATGGTTAAACTGACACTCCTGCGCTAAGATTTGGTATAATATTTGAATGGGAATGAATTATGAATAAAAATCTCTTACTCGTAGAAGATGATGCAGAGATCATCAGTCTTTTAAAAGAAGGACTTCGTTATGAAGGATTTGATCTGACCATTTCCCGTGATGGGGATAGTGGATTAGAAAAAGCACGTCAAGGCGATTATGGCCTCATCCTTATGGATTGGATGTTACCTGAAATATCGGGAATTGATGTGGTCAGAACGCTCCATGAGGAGAATATCCACACACCAGTGATAATGCTGACGGCTCGTCATGACGAACTCGATAAAGTAGCAGCTTTAGAGGATGGGTGTGACGATTACATAACCAAACCTTTTAGTATCAAGGAACTCGTGGCTCGGATCAACGCTGTTATGCGTCGCGCTGCCTCCCATATTCAAGATAGTGATGGTGGAGATCGTAGCATTAGTAAAGGTGATCTTGAAATTGATCTGGAGAAACGCTCAGTTCTGATTCGTGGAGAAGAAATCCAACTAACTGCGACGGAGTTTAATCTTTTAACCCTCTTAATCCGTCAGCCTGGTCGGGTTTACAGTCGTAAACAATTGCTCGATATTGTTTGGGACTATTCATTTGAGGGTTACGAAAATACTGTCAATACACATGTCAATCGTCTCCGCTCAAAGATTGAGAAAAACCCAAATAAACCAGAGTATGTACTCACCGTCTGGGGCGTTGGGTATAAATTTTCGGATGAGATAACAAATTAGAAAATTTCATGGTTGAAATTCGTAGCATACCGCTCTTCCGTACGCTGACTTTTAAAGTTTCAATGGCGCTCATCTTGTTTTTCATGATTAATGGTGTCCTACTGGTCTTATGGGATCAGGCGGATCTACTGAATGAAATGGAAATAGAGATTCAGACAACCTACCGCTATACAGCATCTGAAATTGCTGAAGAATTGGAAAATATAGAGACCGACACCGAACAACTGTCGGTCTTTTTTGATTCAGTAGCCACTTACTACCCAGGCATGGAGTTATTTCTCATCGCAAAGGATGGGCTGGTGCTTGAAAATGCGAGTTACATACCTTCAACACTGATCAAAAAGACGGTCCCCATTGATGCCATCGTTTCATTTATCAATGCCGATACTTCAGATTATCCCATCGAAATCCCAATCCCAACTGCAACTGACCTGGATTTCGTTTTCTCCGCCGCAGCAATAGGTCCTGACAATAATCCACACGCCTATGTACTTGTGACGCTCGTGGAAGGTGGAGAAGATTATGTCGTAAGTTGGTGGGAAGAATATGGGTCACTTCTGACGCGGACAATCTTTTTTAGTCTGATCATTGCTGGTTTCGCCGGTCTTTTATTTTGGTATTTTTTGACTCGTCGTATTGATCGGGTTGCCCGGGCTGTCCAGAGTTACCGCGCCGGGAATAATGGAATCAACCTGGATGATCGTGGAAGTGATGAAATAGGCCATGTTGCCATGCATGTTGGCGACATGATGAAACGCATTGATTCTATGTTTGATGAGTTGGGTCGGAAGGAAAAAATGCGGACAGAATTGTTGGCATCAGTCAGTCATGAGTTGCAAACCCCTTTAACAGTGATGCAGGGAAATATCGAAACCTTGGTTGAACATCGTGAGAAAATGAATGATGCTGATCTTGATCAAAAATTAGGTGCAGTTTATTCTCAAGTCCAAAATATGAGTGCCCTGATTGATGATATGTTTGATGTGGCTATTCTTGAAACAGGGCAGATGTTGATCAAGCCGGAACCCTTTCCTCTTGTAGAACTGATCGAGGATGTGGTCCAAACACATGCCTTACTCATCGATCAGGCAAAGCTGACCATAGATCGAGACTATTCAGAAGTTATCCAGACGGTAAATGCTGATCCAATCAGAGTCCGGCAGGTGATCAGGAATCTTTTGAGCAACGCCATTAAATTCTCAGAACCGGGTGGAAAGATTAAAATTTCTACCAGCGTTAAACAAAATGAAGTCCTGACCTTTTGCATTGAAGATACAGGTATTGGAATTGCTGAGGATGACCTGGAAAATATTTTCCAAAGTTTTTATCGATCCAAACAGACTCCCAATCAATCGATTAAGGGAACAGGTCTGGGTTTACATATCTGTCAGCATATTTTAAAACTACATGCCTCCCATCTTGAAGTGAAAAGTCGCAGGGATGTTGGTAGTAGCTTTTGTTTTGATCTGAAATTGTTTAAAGAAGTTGTAACCATCTAGTACTACTCAGCTCTATATCTTATACCAATTGTACTTCAAAAGTGCGTCATAACTTCAAAATATTTTTTCAGTTCATAAACTTAAAATGTGAAGCATAGCCGTAGCTATGGTGAGAATTTTAAGTGTGTCACACTGAGTTCATCGAAGTGCAGTGAAATGGGAAAAGGTGAAGAAGGATGGCGTATTTTTGAGGTTTAATTGGTATTATAACAAAATTGGGAGAGAAGACATGACTCAGGAAATCGTTACTGAAAGCGGATTAAAATATATTGAATTGGAAGAAGGCTCTGGAAAGTCGCCTTTAAGTGGTCAAGGTGTTGTTGTGCATTACACGGGGACCCTGGAAGATGGGACAAAATTTGACAGCTCTGTTGATCGTGATAAACCATTCAGCTTTACCATTGGAATTGGTCGTGTTATTCAGGGATGGGATGAAGGGGTGATGTCCATGAAAGTTGGTGGAAAACGTCGACTGATTATTCCTTCCGAATTAGGTTACGGTGCACAAGGTGCTGGGGGAGTAATCCCACCCAATGCGACCTTGATCTTTGATGTCGAGCTATTAGATATCCGTTAATAAATAGGGTAATATCCACTTATAGTAGACGTTAGTCCCCTCCTGTCAATGATCCCGCCGAAGGGAAACACGCAGTGTCGGGGAGAGGGGTTAGGGGTGGGTTAGCCAAAATGCAATTTAGAAGACCAAATTGAGTATCAAGAATCCCCAACACCTATTATTTAAGTATTTATAGAAGGTTCAGTAGCCATACATGACATCAGAAGAACTAAAAACCATCCTGGACGAACATCCCCTAACTCTCCTTTATTTTTCCACACCTAGCTGTAACGTTTGCAAAGTGTTGAGACCAAAAGTTGAGGAATTATTAGCAGAAGAACCACCCTGGCATTTTCAATATATGAATACGGAAGAGTCCATGGAGATTGCTGGACAACATTTAGTGTTTGCCGTCCCCACCCTTCTCTTGATGGCTGAGGGACGTGAGATTACCCGTTTAAGTCGACATTTTGGTATCCATGAATTGGAAAAACCGATACGACGCTATGCCCAACTCTTTAACGAGGCTTAGACTATAACTCTTCCCTCGTTTGGACACTGAGGCTACTGGGATCAGGTCCAGCGGGTGTCTGACTGGTTTGGTTCTTAATGGCATCGATCTCATCAAAACTATAGAGTTTTCCCTTTCCAACACCTTCACACTCTTCCTCAATCATCTTCCAACGATAACTTGATTTTAAATTGGCAGTCCAGAATGGATACGTACGACATTGGGTTGGTCGAGCTTCATAAATCGTACACCCCTTTTCGCCGTAAAAGATGCAGTTGTCTCCGTTGTTCTTGAAAACGTATTGTCCTTCATGCAATTCCATATAGCTATCCGTAAAGGTTTTGACGCTTAATTCTAAATGCTTGGCAGCAAACCCCACATCCTCAAGACTGGGATAGACAAAGCCGCCACCCAGTTTACAACAGGCACCACATCCGGTACATTCGAACTTTAATCCTTCGGCGTAGAAACGTTGTCTAGAGGTATTGGCCATCCCTAAAATAACCCTTTTACCAGTCCGCCATCTACAACGATAGATTGACCTGTGATATAACTGGCCCGAGTGGATGCCAAAAAGGTGATCACAGCGGCTAATTCTTCAGGCTGTCCCAGTCTCTGCATGGGGATATCCTTGGAAATTAATGCTGGGTCGGCCAGGTCTAGCCGTTGTTTGTTGCGGGCACAAATGGCAACGCGACACCCTTCCTGAGCTAACTCTATTGCTGCAGCCAGCCCCAACCCAGATGAAGCTCCTTCAACCAACGCTACCTTATCTTTAATTCCAAAATCCACGAATTACTCCTTTGTGGGATATCAATTCAACACCCCGTAAAAATCTCCAACATGATACCTCATGGCTTCGTACAGGAAAAGGAACAATTGCCGGTCTAATCCTGTTCACTTATGTGCTACTCCGTCTATATTAGGCGGTTAAAAATGAATAAAGGAAACCTTTTATAAATGGATTTTTACACACTTTTATTGGCCGTACCAGCAATTCTCATTGCCCTCACTTTCCATGAATTTGCCCATGCCTATGTCGCCTTCCGATTGGGTGACCCTACAGCAAAATATATGGGGCGTTTAACACTCAATCCGTTGGCTCATTTAGATCCCATGGGAACAATCATGATTTTCCTGATTCATTTTGGTTGGGCAAAACCAGTGCCCGTTGATCCACGTTATCTAGGGAACCCCAAACGGGATATGATGTGGATTTCGGCAGCTGGCCCCTTGATGAACATGACTTTAGCCTTAGCTTCTGGAATATTGATTCGACTTTTTATCGGAGCTGGATTTGCCAGTGGACAGCCCGGCGGGATAGCCAGTATGGTTTTTCAGATGCTGAATTTCTCATTGTACATAAACTTGGCCCTGGCTTTCTTTAATTTATTACCAATCCCACCTCTGGATGGTTCTAAAATCCTGGCTGGCATTCTGCCTCATCGTTATGCCAACACACTGTACATGATTGAATCAAAGGGACCCATGATACTTTTCGGGATCATCATGTTTGGCTGGGTGACCGGAAGTAACATTATTGGCAGTATCATTGGACCTTTTGTAGGCTTTTTTATGGGAATATTTGCGGGGATATAATGCCTGAACTGAAGTTTTCTAAAAACCGTCATCTACGTCGTTTTGAAGAGGTAGAGGACAAGGAGAAGCGGATTGAGTTTCAACGACTCACATCTAGCTATCCAAAACGAAGCTGGATAACTCTTATCGTTATGACAGGTATGGTTGCTTATCTGCTCTACTATTTGTCCAAAGTATAAAGGGATTGCCTGATGCAGCAAATTGTTGAATGTGTTCCAAATTTTAGTGAAGGTCGTGACCTGGTAGTCATTGAACAGATTACCTCGGCGATAAAAGAAGTTGAAGGTGTTACCCTCCTTGATGTGGACCCCGGTGCAGATACAAATCGTACGGTTGTAACCTTTGTTGGTGGACCAGATGCTGTGGTGGAAGGGGCTTTTCAGGCCATTAAAAGAGCCTCAGAGGTCATTGATATGACCAAACATTCAGGTGCACATGCCAGAATGGGTGCTACCGATGTGTGTCCGTTTATCCCTGTGAGTGGTATGACAATGGATGATTGTGCTGAACTTTCTAGAAAGTTGGGCAAACGGGTGGCAGAGGAACTTAGCATTCCAGTATATTTATATGAGTATTCAGCGACAAGCCCTGAACGTCAGAACCTGGCCATCATTCGAGCCGGTGAATACGAGGGCTTAGACGCAAAACTGCAAGATCCCAAGTGGAAACCTGACTATGGAAAGGCAGAATTTAATGCCCGATCAGGTGCTACCGTGATGGGAGCCCGCAAATTTCTGATTGCCTACAATGTGAACTTGAATACAAGAGACCAGAAGAAAGCCACAGACATTGCATTAGAAATTCGCGAAGCGGGCCGCAATGCCCGTGATCCTAAAACAAACAAATTTATTCGTGATGAGAATGGGATTCCCACAAAACGCCTAGGTACTCTAAAAGCTGTCAAAGCAGTTGGTTGGTACATTGATGAATACAAAATGGCCCAAATATCCATGAACCTGGTTGACCTGGAAGTCACACCCTTTCATATCGCTTTCGATGAAGTCGTTACTGAAGCCACCAAGCGTGGATTGCGAGTATCCGGAAGTGAACTGGTGGGTCTTATTCCCCTTAATGCCATGTTGGATGCTGGACGTTATTTTCTGAAAAAACAAAATTCAAGTACGGCTGTTTCAAACGCTGAAATCATTCGCATTGCCATTCAAAGTATGGGTCTGGATGAAATATCTCCCTTTGTTCCACAGGATCGGATTATTGAATATCAGCTCGGTTCAAAAGATGAACAAAAATTAGTTGATATGGGTGTGACGGAATTTGTGGATGAACTTGGGTCAGATTCTCCAGCTCCCGGTGGTGGATCTGTGTCCGCCTTGGCATCAACCATGGCGGCAGGCCTGACCAACATGGTAGGTGTCCTGACCTTTAGAAAAAAAGGGTATGCTGATCACTGGGATGAGATAGAAGAAGTGAGCAATGCGGCCCAGGCCATGAAAGACACTTTCCTGTATCTTGTTGATGAAGACACACGCTCATTTAACCAAGTGATGGCTGCCATGCGCCTCGCTAAAACAAGTGATGAGCAAAAAGCTATTCGAGATCAAGCCATTCAGGAGGCCACAGTATATTCAGCAGAAATACCTCTACGTGTCATGCAAGAATCTCTTAAGACGATGAAATTAGCTGCTCGTATGGCCCAAATTGGGAACCAAAACTCCTTGTCGGATGCAGGGGTTGCCGTGCTACAGGCACAAGCAGGTCTGGAAGGAGCAGCCATGAATGTTTTAATCAATATCCCTGGGATTGATGATCAGGAATTAGCCGCCAGGTTTGCAGAACAGGTCGCTATGCTTCGGGCTGATTCAAAATCCCTTGCTGATCAAGTCCTGGCAGATATTCATACTAAACTCCAAACCGCCAACGCCTAACTCGAAATCCAATATGTCCCGTATCCGTATTCTAGCTGATAACCTTTGCAATAAGATTGCTGCTGGGGAGGTGGTTCAAAGACCCGCTTCCGTGGTTAAGGAGTTGGTGGAAAATGCCATTGACGCTGAATCAACTGTTATTGAGATTACCATTGGGAATGGTGGCCGTGATCTGATCCAGGTTGTTGACAATGGGATTGGTTTGTCAAAGGATGATCTAGGGCTCTCACTTGAGCGACATGCTACCAGTAAAATTGCTGAGATCGAAGATCTTTTTAAAATTCGCACCATGGGTTTCAGAGGAGAAGCACTTCCCAGTATTGCCTCTGTATCAATGATGGAATTAGTATCTAAAGCGCGTGATGCCGAAGATGCATATTCACTTGAGGTTCAGGCAGGTCGAGCCGAAGCTATTCAGCCAATTGCCTGGGAATCTGGCACACGTATCACTGTGAAAAATCTTTTTTTTAATGTCCCAGCTCGTCTCAAATTCTTAAAAGCCAAGCGCACTGAACTGAATCATATCCTTGAGCGGGTGAAACCCCTTGCATTGATCCATCCAGAAATCGCCTTTAAACTCACAGCCGATAATAAAGTTATTTTTGATGTACGTGTCTCCACAGCAGAAGAGCGGATTATTGCGATCTTCGGGAGTGAATATAGAGGCAAGATTATTCCGGTTGAAGACAATCGTGGCAATATAAAGGTCAGTGGGTTTATTGGAAGTCTTGACCTGGTGAGGGTTGCTCGTGGGGAACAATACCTATCGATCAATCGCCGTCCGGTCAGTGATCGACTGATCAACAATGCGATTTATCAGGCGTATAAATCCCTGATTCAAAGAGGCGAATATCCCTTCTATATGTTGGATGTCTCAGTTCCCTTGAATGAAGTTGATGTGAATGTTCATCCAACCAAAACTGAAGTGAAGTTTAATGATGAGTGGCGTGTTTACCACGTGGTCAAGGAAACGGTTGAGAGTGGTTTACGGCAAACGTTGAAAATGGTGCCTGGTTTTGATAATCGCCCTCAAACCGCTCCCTATTTTGCGCCTCCTGGAAGTGGGTCTCCTCAGACTAGTTTCGCCATGCCTGCTGCTGATCAATACAATTTCCCTGTTCAAGGGAGGACTGAAGAAGAAAGTGAAATTCTCCAAAAAGCCAAACAGTTTAGCCAAATTCTGGATAATGGGGGAGAAGCACCGAAACCGCAACGCCAAACAGGTGGATTTATCTGGCAGGTGCATAACAAATATATCCTCAGCCAGATTAACAATGGGATAGCTATTATTGATCAACATGTAGCCCATGAACGAATTCTGTATGAGGAAGCCCTCAGAGATATGAACGAGAATCAGGGGAGTTCCCAGCAATTGCTGTTTCCTGCCAATCAGGAATTTTCTGCTGATGACTATAATATTCTCATTGAGATCATCCCCTCATTGAATACGCTTGGATTCCAACTCAGGGAATTCGGTCCCCGAACCATCCTGGTAGAAGCTGTTCCCACTGGGATGCGAGGGGGGAGTGAAGGCGCTATTCTTAAGGAAATCATTGATCACTATCGCGAAAATCGGGTATTTGATTATTCTCCAGCGAAGCGTATTGCGGCTTCGTACTCCTGTAAAGCAGCAGTAAAAGCCGGTGACCCTCTGGCTGAAGAAGAAATGAGAGTTTTGGTTGACCGTCTTTTTGCCACGGAAAATCCATTCTATTGTCCTCATGGTCGTCCCATTATTATTAATCTGACCATCGATGAACTGGACAAACGTTTTGAACGACATTAATATTTTATTTCTCTTTGCGTACTCCGCGCGCTTAGCGGTAGATGCTTCTGTTCTTTTGAAGACCAAAATATTATGAACCCCATCAAAATCCACAATCAACAAATCGAAGCTCCTGAAGCAGATTATATCATCTTGGCTGGTCCTACGGGTGTTGGCAAAACTGAGACTGTTATTCAACTTGCATCAGAACAAGATATCGAAGTGATCAGTGGGGATTCGAGACAAATCTATCAGTATATGGATATTGGAACGGCCACCCCTGAGGCTGAAATTCTGGAACTTGTTCCCCACCACCTAATCAACCAATTAACGCCAGATACAACCTGGGATGCTTCAAGTTTTTATCGACAGACGCGAAATATCATTCTTGAAATCATTGACCGTGGAAAATTGCCAGTCGTTGTCGGTGGGGCCGGTTTGTACCTGGATGCCCTGAGGGATGGCTTGTTTAATGAGCAGCAGAAGCATCCAGAACTTCGTGAGAAGTATCAGGCAAAGGTAGATGCTGGAGAAGCTCAAGATTTGTGGGAAAAGCTTCTAAAGCTCGATCCCGAATATGCTGAGACCTTTCACTTTAATAACCATAAAAAATTGATGCGCGCCTTTGAGATTTATGACTCAACTGGAAAAATACCATCCCAGGTTTTTGCTGAGAGTAAAGATCCTTTTGAAAAAAAAGATTTATTTGTAGTCCTGGATCGGGATCGAAAGATTCTCTATGAGCGGATTGATCAAAGAGTTCGCGGTATGTTAGATGCTGGATTGGTCTCTGAATGTCAAAGTCTTTTAAGACTAGGATTTACTGCAGATATGTATCCCATACGAACCATCGGCTATAAAGAGGTCTATGCCTTTTTACGGGGTGAATTGGATGAAGCTGATATGATCTCAACAATCCAGAAGAACACCCGCAACTTCGCCAAGCGACAGCTCACCTGGTTTCGTAACCACCCCTTTGACTATTGGATTGATCTAGGATAACCCCAGACTTCAGTCTGGGGGTTTACAGAACCACCTGACATCCTTGCCCAAACAAAAAAGCCCCGGTTCCCCGAGGCTTTTGATCTGCTTTTAGGACATGTAATTTAACATTTAGAATAGCCACAATTTCGGCAGAGGAGACAGCCACCTTCGTGGGAAATGGTTGAACCACACTCAGGGCAAATTGACATGGTACTTGAGTTAGCGCTGTTGGTTGGCTCGACCATATTAAATCCAGCTCCACTGGATTTTGCCTGAGGTTCTTCTGCTTTTAATAGCTCACGAGCTTGTGTGTTATTATTATCCTTTTCGTCCATCTCTTTCATGTGTTGTTCCAGCGCTTTACCGATAGCATCCGGGGTAGAAAGGATGAGCTGACCATTTTCCCAAACAGGATTTGGTCCACTGATGCCTTTGAGCTGCTTGATGATTTCAGAGACATCCATTCCACTTCTCAAGGAGAGGGAGATCAGACGACTAATAGCTTCCGCTTGAGCAGCAGCATTTCCACCGGCTTTTCCAATGGTTGTGAATATTTCACACAAACCATTTTCATCATGATTGATGGTAATATAGAGGGTGCCTTCACCGGTGCGAATCCGTCGGGTGACACCAAAGGTATCTTTGGGTCGAAGACGTGGACGAAGTTGTGGTCCATCCAAAACAGTTTCTGGATCAACCATGGGAACAGCTTCAGCAACCACTGGTTTTGCTTCAGGTTTTTCAGAAATAAGGATGCCCTCACGGCTCCCTTCACGGTAGACGGTGATTCCCTTTAAACCAGCTTTATAAGCTGCCATGTAGATATTGGCGACGGTCTCTTTTTTAGCTTCTTCAGGTAGGTTCACTGTAGAGCTAATGGAGGCATCGATATAACGTTGGATGGTTCCCTGCATCTTGACCCTGAAATAGGGGTCGATATCGTGTGCAACAACGACAGATTCAGGAAGATTCTCATCACTACCATATTTTTGGAGAACGGTTGGATGCACAACTTTGAATTCATCAAAATCTTCACCAAAACCATCGTTCTTCTTGACCCGCCGTTTGTAACTAATATTGAAAATGGGCTCCACTCCAGAACTTACCTGGGCAACGATAGCGCCTGATCCAGTAGGGGCAACCGTAAGGATGGTTGCATTCCGGATACCATGGACTTTGATCTCATCCTGGATTTCCTGAGGAAGATTTTGGATATATTTGCTCTGCTTATAGCCTTTCCATTGATAATTCGGGAATGAACCTTTTTCCTTAGCCAGTTCGATTGAAGTGTTATAGGCAGTTGTCGATAAAATTTGCATGACTTCTTCAACAGCAAGTAATGCTTCTTCCGTATCGTATTTGATGCCACGCAGCATGAGCATATCAGCCAGTCCCAGGATGCCTAAACCAACTCGGCGGTCGCCAAGGGCATTCTTTTTCTGATCTTCCAGCGCGTGTCGGTCCACATTATAATCGATGACATTATCCAGGTATCGTACGCTTAGTCGAACCGTATCGTTGAACTCATCCCACTGAAAATCACCTGCGTTATTGACAAACCGAGCCAGGTTAATGGCTCCCAGGTTACAGGCACCACCATCTGGAAGTGGTTGTTCGCCGCAAGGATTGGTGCTGACGAGTGGACTACAGTATTCTGCGTTGTGATAGTCAACCATGGTATCCCAAAAAATAATACCAGGTTCGGCACTGGAATGGGCCGCAGTAATAATTCTATCCCAGAGATCTTTTGCTCGAACCGTTTCATAGACTTTATCATTCCAGCGAAGTTCAAAATCAGTGTCCAGCTCAACGGCTTCCATGAATTCATGGGTGAGGAGAACAGAAATATTTGAATATTTAACTTTACTCAGGTCAAGTTTGATGTCAACAAATTCAGCAATGTCTGGATGATCTACACGCAGAGTTTGCATATTGGCGCCGCGACGGCCATGCTGAGCGATAGTATTGGTGTTTTCGCTAAACAGGTTCATAAATCCTACCGGCCCGCAGGATTCGCCACCAGTGCCTTCAATAGCAGAACCGCTGGGACGTAAAACAGAGAGGTCATGTCCACAACCTCCACCATACTTATAGGTCTTCGCTTCTTCTATTATGGCATCATAGATGGCATTGATAGAATCGTTTTTTATACCGACGACATAACAGTTGTTTAAAGTTGTGTTGATGTCTTCTCGTCCAGCTCCATGCATGATCCGCCCACCTGGTACAAAACGAAAGTCGTGTAGGATGGTATAGAATCTGTCTTCCCAGACCTCAGGGGTGTCTTCAAGGTCCGCCATTGCTTTGGCCAGTCTGCGCCAGAGATCCTGTGGGGAGTGCTCATCAGGTCCCAGGTATTTATTTTGGAGGACACTCTTACCCAGCTCATCGCGACCATAGTAGTTGTCAATATCAGCCCCGGTTCTGGGGTTATCCTGATTAACTATGGCTTCAATCTCTGCACTTGGTAGAGGGACTTGATTCAGATCCTTATCGTCAAATTCGAATGGGAACTGTATGGTTTCGGACATGTAGGTTTACTCCCTAGTATTTTACTATATAACAGTGGCTTAACAACTCTACTCTAAGTTTGGAAAAATGAAGGCGAGAAGTGAAAATACCCAATTTTTTATTTGCCTGGTTTGAAGGTGTCCTGCACGTGAATTTGGTCACAATTTCCCAGCGATGTGAATATAGAAGGACTAGATATCATGACAAGAATGATTTTGTGGAAAACTACAAAATGTTGAGTAATATTTACATGAAGCGCTACATCTTGTGTATGCGAGTGAGCCCTTGAGTATCAGAGATTTAGCCCGATTTGGGGCATCTAGAGACATTCTTATGCAGTGGAATGCAAAACACAATTCAAAAGGGTCTGGAAGTGTGGCGCCGTTCTTTGCACTCCTGGTTTGTAATTTGGGGAGAACAAATCTGGTTAATTATGGGACGCATCTGCTAAATCTAAAGTAGACAAGGGTTTCGCCAGATGTGTCAAAAAAAATAGTGATATAATCATCATTAAGTGTGAATGTTAGACAGTCGAAAATTACCAAGCAAAAGATTATTTATTGGGTTTTGACTTGCCCTGACTCCAATAATTCTGTTAATTCTTCAGCTTATAAAAATGCGGGTATGGTGAAATGGTATCACGCCAGCTTCCCAAGCTGGCTGTGCGAGTTCGATTCTCGCTACCCGCCCTCCTTGAATGTCGAATCCTGAATAGAGAATAACGAATGTAGAAGTGTCTCCAACCCACGACTTCAGTCGTGGACAGCCAGTCACCTACACAGCACCAGCCTTTAATAACAACTCAAGAACCACCTAAATAAGCACTACGACAGGTCCAGCATGAAATATGGATAAGTTGATGAATATATGATTGTTAAGCTATGGGAATAGGAAGTGGGAATAATCAGGTTATTTATTTTTACCTAAAATCCTGATTACCTCTTTGTCAAAATCTGAGGTGAAGCTTTTATCCTGCTCGATGCGATAGGTCTCATATTCAAGTTCAGCCTTAAGCTTAGCCTTAATGGCGCTAATTTTACCTTTGTCTTGCAGGATAGGGTAGTTGGATAGTTCAAGAAAGTTGTGCAAAAATTCTATCCAGTCGGCCATTTTCATTAATATTTGTCGTTGGGCTCTATTTTCTGCGAGATCGAGATAAGCTGAAACGATCTGATTTAATTCTGTTATGTAGGCTTTGCTTAAATAGTTCTTAGCAGTACTGATGTCAGACTTTAAGATTTTCCCTTAATTCATCAAAATAGTCTTTCCCGAATAATTGCCCCCCTTGCTTAAGACGCTCATCATTTAGAACGAAACCCTTGATAATATATTCTTTGAGAGTTTGGGTCGCCCAGATACGAAACTGAGTTGCTTGAACAGAATTAACCCGATAACCAACCGAAATGATAGCATCGAGATTGTAGTACTTTGTCTGATATATTTTGCCATCGTTGGCAGTAGTTCGGAATTCCCGAATAACTGAATTCTCATCCAATTCGTTCGTTTTAAAAATATTTGATAGATGCTCACAAATGGTTGCCTTAGCCTTTCCGAAAAGAGTCCCAATGGTTTTTTGGGTAAGCCAGACGGTTTCCTCTTTTAGAAAAACTTCAACGTTTACTTGCCCATTATCCCCAGTGAAGAGTAAGAAGTTGGTGTGATTTATAGCTGAATCAATATTCCTGATCTAACTCATAATTGGTTAGACCCGAATATACCCATCTATTCTGCTCTCCAAAACGTTTTAGAACCAATGGTGTTCACTAAAATGAATCCGCGTACATCTGCGTTCATCCGCCGCAAAAAAAAGACTGCTAGGGGGATATTCAGACATGTTCATCTGCGGTACTAAGTTTGATTTTTAACGAGGTTTTGGCCGACTAAGCCAAAGTAACTCCGCTTCAAGTTCTGTGTGATAAATCTCTGGGGTGAATGTGGTTTGGATCTTTGTGCGCAGCTCTGCTCCCAGGGCCAAATGTTTATGGGGGTCATTGAAGATTTCAACCATCAGTTTCAGCACATCATCCTGATTCTTGATCGAACGAATATAGCCATTGATGCCATCTTCAATTACCTCTCGGGCACCTCCCAGAGGAGAAGCCAGGACCAGGAGTCCATGAGCACCTGCTTCCAGAACTGTTGTAGGAAAGGGATCAGGCGCTGTTGCTGTGTGAAAGAAAATATCAATCGCTGAGTAGAATTCATCAACATTTGAAAGGTGACCCAGGAAAAGGATTCGATCCTGATGGGTTTCAGGAACCATGGCTTTGAGTTGCTCTTCATAGGACTGGTCATCAAAAAGAGCCGAACCAGCAATCTGAATCTCAACCAGTTTTCCATAACTCTTGCCAAGATCAATAATCTGAACTGCAAGTCCCAGGAATTCTTCAATGCCCTTCCAGGGGGTAAATTGTCCAATCCAACCCAGACGTAGCTTGTCATTTAATGAGTCATTGTCCCGCTTTGAGTTTGATTGCTCAAGACCATTGTGAACCACTTTTACTTTGGATGCTTCAAAGCCATTATTAATGAAAGAGTCAGCCACAGCCTGGGAGACTACTGAGATTTCCTCCACACCACGAGCTAAGAATTTGAGCACACTCAAATTCAGCCTTGAAAAATTATTATACTCATATTCATTTTGGAGAATATCATGAAACCGCCAAGCCGTCGGTGTCTTCATCACCCAGGCTGCACAGCCTAAGATAATATGGGACTTGTAAGTGTTGGAGACGATGAGATCAAATTCATTATTTCTAAAAAAGAGCACCGTTTTTCTGAAAAGATTGAGAAAACTGGGCAGTAATAGTAGGAAACGAAATCCTAAGCCATCTCCCCGTTTTATATCATAGAACCGGTGGGCCTTGGTTTCAATGATCGATACAGGGATTTCACTTGCTTCTAATCTATCCTGAAATGGACCGGGTTCATTCAGAAGGACACTGTAATCTGCCTGGTCTGATCCATGAGATAGGAATTTGAGTAGCACATTTTCGGCACCACCAAATTTGGCCCCGAAATTATAAAACAGAACAGATGGTTTTTTAGGGACCATGGAATTCATCGCCAGAACAACACATCATTACTTCGCTTGCCTAGCACTTTTAATTTTACCTCGTTCAGTTTTATTTCCACATTATAACTTTTACAAACCTTGAGCTTATTTTGGGATCTATTGTTAAATAACTTTTTTTGGCTTTGTGCTCCCCAGCTAAAGTAAGCTCTCGACCCATCGAGTTTGTGTTTGGCGAGAATGAGGATGCCATCGCCTTTATCCTGAATTTCCAGGGGTTCATATTCATCTAATAGAGGGGATAACCACTTTAGGGCCAGATAGACTGGTTTGGGTGTCATATCCTTTTCCAGAAGACCATAATAATAGGATCTATTTCTTTTTAGCTCTTGCATGGTCAGATCAGGATCAAATACAGCCTTATCCCAGATGGAGAAAATAAAAAATTTACTCCCTCCCGTTGCCCAATGTACTAAAATCGACTGCATCATCTTTTTAGTCTGGGTGTCGTAGCTGGCCCGGGAAAATTTTTCTGAATCGATTGCTGGGATACCATATTCTGTGACCCAATATTGCTTTTCTTCCGAGCTATACTTTTTAACCAGGGCTTTTATGCGTTGATTAAAATCATACAAGTCTTTGCCTGAATATGGATAAGTATGATAGGCTGTGATATTCAGACAAAAACGCATTGGAATGGGGGGGCAACCATTTGATTGTTTCAAATTTCGAAGTATGCAAACCCATGGTGTCGAATCTGAAGATTTTGGGAAAATTACACAGGAACGTGATCCTCGTATTACCTGGATTGGGAACTTGTTAAGAGTGACAAATCTTGATGAATTACCCCAATTCATGAACGTTATCAAGGGGGAGATGAGCATTATTGGTCCAAGACCCCACATGGTTGTTGAAGATAAAAAAATATCGACACTCTTAGTGAAATACAAAATCCGTAGATTTGTGAGACCGGGAATAACTGGCTGGGCTGCTGTTAGTGGTTACCGGGGTGGGACAGAAGATATGCAGTTGATGCAGGAACGGATCAATCATGATATCTATTATATTGAGAATTGGACCGTTTGGCTCGATACCAAAATACTTTTCAGCACGCTCTGGAAAATGTTGACCTTGAACACAGGCGCCAACTAAACATGCCTAGATGTTTCGGTGTCTAATCAAATAAACTGAGCAGTCGGGTTACATCAAGAATATTCAATTGGCTATCCTCTCGTAAATCAGCTCTGGAAAATTGGTCTGTATCGGGATGCTCCAGTATCAGAATATATTCAATGAGAAGAGTGAGGTCTTGAATATTCACCTGGTAGTCTGCATTTATATCTCCGGTTGGGGGGACGCCATTTCTGACCTCCAAGTTGATATTAACTGGAATTTGAGGTATGTTTCCAGCATTTGAGATAAGAGTCAGTCCTAATGAAAAGGGACCTGCTTGAAGGTTCCGGGTATCTATATGGGCTACAAAATAACCCGTTTCTCCAACTTCAATCTGACCAGCCCAATCTTCTGAGCGTAACCAGTTGCTTGGTTTATGGATCCGAATAGCGGTACCTTCTCCAATATTATTAGGGGTATTATAGGTAATTTGCAGCCCCTTATTCCTTTGGGTATTTTGGATGCCCACCGTGGAACTGGAAGTGGTTCCATCCATTTCTTGGTATTGAAAAATAATATCTCCATTCGCGATGAGGATGGCCTGGAAAGTATGAAAGTCAGCTGTCCCAAATTTCGGGAAATTATCCCAGGTTACGATGGCCGTATCAAGTTCATTACTCCAGAAATATGGAACTCCCTGAATCCCATCATCATTATTGAGATCATCCCACCAGGGCGCGATTAAAGCGGCAGGCGCAACCCCATTGGGTAGGGGCAAATTTGACCAAGGATGCACATTATTAAGAAATGACATACTACCGTTGCTGCTAAAATAGAATTGATCATAATTTTCATCGAAAAAAGGAAAACTAAAACCTAGTTGGATTGGCCCGATTGAGATATCATCTGGATCACCAGGATAGTTCACTTCATTCACTGGCTGCGATATATCCCTCCAAATAAATTCAGGTCCGTCAACATCGTCTTGATCTTTCCATTCATAATCAAAAAGTTCTCGTTCAGGACCCATAAATGCTAACCCACTTGGCTCAGGTCCGCCCTTGGTGAAATGGAAGCCTGCAACGGGGTTCGGGGCTGGTTCAGGGTTGGGTTCATCAGAGTATTGCATGTTATAAACCAATGAGGATGCACCCGTGTTTGTAATTGCGATTGAGTCAGATGACTGTGACCAAGGGTTTAAGGTAAAATTGAGACTGGTTTGGCTCAAACTAAGCTCAGCTGGAGCAAACCTTTCAGCTCTGTCCGTTGTAAACAACACGGCTTGACCAGAATGGAGGTCACCGATACTGGTTTCCGCAATGTTATTGAAGCTGGCTTGAAGACCGGTGGAATAATCAGGTGATTCGATCCCCGTTGTCGAGAAATTAGCAAAAGTATCAAAATTATAATAATCTTTAAATTGCATCTTGATCACATTATCCCCAGTAAAAGTGGGGTGGGTATTGGAGTCATAAATGATAACCTGAAAATTAAGGTTTGAATTAATCTCCATGTGACTGACCTGACTCCATTCAACAATGAAGTGATCACCACCGTCAAAATAATTCACACTTCCCGGGACAGTGATTAAATCATCCCAAAAGGGGGCGATCATGGCATTGGGCCCAATAGGTGATGGGATGACACTGTTGTAAAAACTTAATTCAGGGGTAGGCCCGAGTGATAACCAACCGTTTGAGCAAACCGTAAATACGTCAAAAGTTTGACCATAATAGCTTACTGGAAAGGGCAGGTCCATTTGAAAAGTTTCATCGTCTTCTTCAAAACGATCAGAAATCGGAAACCTAGCCCCAGGTCCATCTAAATCAGGGTTGATTTCAAGCCATTCATAATCTGGAGCAAGGGAGTAGGATACATCCATATCATCATAGATTCGATAGCCGTAGGCATCTGCATGAGATGGGGCAAATGGATTGAGTTGCTCCACTATAATTGTCTTGGTTAAGCTGGCAATTCTCCCACCCTGGTCTGCAATAAAACTCAGGCTCAATAGCTCCCCAGGAAAAATCTGATCCGACAAATGTAACCAGAAATAATTTTCGGGTGTTCCTATCTCATCAACGCCTATGCTTGCATACATAACTTGCTGAGGGTCACCTTCAACCAGAGGATGGTTATCTAGGGTCAAACTAAAAGGGGAACTCGGAATACCACCCCTGTTTGCGATGTTGAAACCTACAAGGATTGAATCGCCAGCGATCAAATCTCCTGAGACTATATCCATATCGCTTATTTCCAGCTGAGATGCTTGAATTGGCCAGTCATGATGCCAGGTCCAGCTGTGGTTGGATGTCGCGACATCAAGATCAAACCCTAGGACTTCACCATGTAAAGCGGCTCCATCGATACTGAAATCGAAGATATTGGTCAGATTAAGTGATTCACCTGGGTCCATTCCTGTCACCACATATTGGGTATCCAAAATAGTGCAATAGTTTCCTGTGGAGGAGAGCTCAAGGGTTAGGTCAATTGGAGCATTCCCATCGTTGATGAGGGCAATGTTCATTCCATGGATTCCGCCAGCCTCTAAGGTACCGGACGGACTGATAGTCCAATCTGAATAGCTCACTGGATTTTCAGATTCACTAATTATGATTGTTTCTAAAAGGGGGTGGAGGTTTGTGCCTGTGATCGTTAAGTCTATTGTGGATTCCATGCCTGAGACAAAGGGCAGACTAACCATGCCCGATGCATCGCTTCTTAGGCCAATGGCATTTTCTGAATTATAGATAAATACGAAGGCCCCCGGCACTGCTAACCCCGACTCATCCATGACTGAAACACTGATGTGGTCATCATTGAGATGAATCGATGCTGGAAAGTCAACGACGAGGATTTTGGGTGTATCCGTCCACATTGCCATCCCAGGATCACCAAGAATATTATAAACATTTAGGTAAAATTCGGCTGACTGGCCAAAGGGTAAAAATTCACTCTCATGGTAATTTCGCCAGAGTTCCATTTTGGCTTCCCAAAGTGCTGGTCCCAATTCATTAAAGCCTCTATCAAAAATGGCAGAATAGAGTCCAATATCGATGACATTATTGAATTGAGTATGGGTATGGACTTCACTGGGTCCAATAAAGGCAACGGCACCCTTTGGGGCAGTAACGGTACCTGCTCTCAGCCATTTTTCTCCAAACACAGGATCAACAGGTGCCGCAAAATTGCCTCCCCCACAGACAATATTGGTCAGAATGGGTAGCTTGAACCCATTACGCAATTGGTCGATATGAGAATTGTAATAGTAAGGGCCAATCCAGTGATCCCAGGCACCCAGGCCTCTGTAATTCACAAAACTCACGCCATTATTGATGGGGTTATTGATCAGATCAATACTGGTTTGCATGGGGTAGTAGACTGTGTCGATATCGGTAAAACCATTTTCACTCAATTTGCGACTCACCCAATTTGTGGTTTGTTGAGTTGATATAGCTGCGGTGACAGTACAAACCATGAGCGCTCTGTTAAACCAGCCTGGATCATCCATATATGGCTGACTCTCATAGGAAACGATTTTATTCATAACAACGGCCAATTCGACAATCGTATCTACCGAAAGTCGGCCCACCCAGGCTTCTGGAAAAGTATCATCACCTTCCAGAAGGGTATAGGGATGATCAGTCACCAGCGCTTCATTATCGGGATTGTAGACATAAAATCCGCCGATGCCTCGATCTTCATCGCCAATTAGAAGTATATATTCAGGTGGATTATCCCAGGTGTCATATCCATCCTGGATGAATGCTTTTATGCTTGCCGGGGTTGTACCTGCTTCAGAGGTATTAACCACGGTGACTTGATGACCTTTCCGGAGTTTCCAGTCCACAAGATGGTCCAAGTATGGCTCAAAAAGAGAGGGTGTTATGATCAAGTAGTGTCCTAGCTTATCATAGATTTGCTCTTCTGGAATCAGTGAACGAATACTCCCCAAGGGGTCGAGCATCCCAGGGTTATCTACCACAACCCCAGAAAGCAGAATTTCCAGTTTCAAGGGGATTCGCACTTTTTCTTGATCAAAATCTAGGAAGAGTGGGGTAAGTGTGACGGGTAGAAACTGCCGTCCCTTGAAAACGACTGGATCCCCTAGTCTAATCAGAGGAGTGGTGTATGTTATCCGTGAAGACCAATCGTAATTTTGAATATTAGTGGGTGGATCGGTTTCATAACGTGCAACTGGTGTAGCCTTTAAGCCTGTAGTTATCCAGGTATAGCTACTACTCTCAAGAATCTTGTATTTGGGTGAACCCACAGAGTTTACGGGAATGAGCTCGGTAATTATGGGTAAGGCAGGTTCGCTTGCTTGACCGGATATGCCATACCCCGCTTCATGAAATCGGTTTGGACTGGAGAGAAGTTTTGGCCACTTGTCAATGTCAATCCTTGAAAAATCAAAGGTTAACTTGACACCTTGAGGCAGGTTCTGAATCTCAACAATCGGTCGCATATTCTCTAAAGCAAAACCAGTTGCAGGAAAAAAGCCCTGTAAAAGCATCCCTACTACCAGCAATCTAGAAACTTTGAGAGTTATTTTATGGTGGAAATAATTTTTTTGAAATTCGGTTATGATATCCCACTCCTTGACATACAATTCAATAAAACCAATAGTATTTAGACTGGGACTAGAACCAAGGTATTAATCATACTTAAGTCTCACATATTAGTGTGGATAAACTAATGTTGATGTTAATCAGTATCGAGAACAAAGGTAATGTACATTTTTGTGACATTTTGAAACCATTTTGCTCCATCACCTAAAGAGCTTATCTTTCAAGACGTAAATATATGATATGGTAAAAAGGAACTCATTTATCGATCTGCAAAATCCTAAAACCCGCAGGGCATTAACCGAGGGGGAAGAGAACTATCACAAAATCATCGAACTGGCCCGAGAAGGGGTAGCTATTCATGTAGAGGGCATCATTGTTTATGCTAATCAAAAATTAGTGGAAATGATGGCACTCAATAGTGCTGAAGATCTAATTGGGGAAGCGGTCGCTTCTCTGGTTCAGGAAGCTCGCCGTGAGATATCAAGAGAACTTGAATTGACCATGTTGGCTGAAAGTGAAGAACTCTTTTCGGTGGAGGATGTGTATGAACGTCAGGATGGCCGATTGATACCGGTCGAGGTTTCTGCCATCGCAATTCAATATCAGGCTGCACCAGCCGTTCAAATTATCGCTAGAGATATATCCGAGCGTAAAAAGGTTGAGGCTGAGATTTGGGAATATCAGGAAATGCTCAAGCGCCTCTCCGCTGATCTAATACTAGCTGAGGAAGCCCAACGAAGAGATTTGGCTATTGTACTTCATGATCATCTTGGTCAGAGTCTAGCCATGGCAAAGATTAAACTTGCCGGCGTTTTGAACAGTACAGAAGATCCTGATCTTCGTGAAAAACTCAAAGCTATTGAAAAAGACGTGAGTGATGCAGTTAAACAGACCCGGTCCATCACCTACGAACTGAGTCCACCAGTTCTCCATGAGCTCGGTCTGATTGAGGCATTGGAATGGCGATTAGACAAATTCACAGATGAAACAGGGGTCATTACCTCTTATGACCACAATGTGGATACCATTGAACTTCGGAATGAGCAGGAAGTGATTTTATTTCGTTCAGTGGATGAAGTTCTTAAAAATATCATTAAACATGCTGAAGCAAGTATCGTTTTACTGACCGCCCAAGCCACCAAATATTCGTTTATGATAAAAATTCAGGATAATGGTAAAGGCTTTGATACGGACATCCTGAAACCCCAGGGAAGAAAGGCTGGTAGCTTCGGTTTATTTAGCATTAAAGAGCGCATTGAGTATCTTGGCGGCGTTCTAGATATTCAGTCTGGAAGCAATGGGGGGACTGTTATAACCTTAATAGCCCCTGTGTCCCTGGAAGGATTTTAATGGCTGTAAATATTATTCTCGCCGATGACCACACCCTCTTTAGGGAAGGGTTGCTCTCTATTCTTAATAGCGAACTGGAATTTAATGTAATCGCCCAGGCTGATAATGGCCGAGAGGTGGTTAAAATAGCTCGCAAATTGGATGTTGATGTGATCGTTATGGATATTGCCATGCCTGAGCTCAATGGCATTGAAGCAACTCGGCAAGTTTTACATGATGATCCTGATCTTAAAGTTGTCGCATTATCCATGCATTCTGATCGGCACTTTGTGAGTGGAATGCTCAAAGCTGGAGCCAAGGGATATTTGCTTAAGGACTGTGCTGGTAGCGAATTAATAAAGGCGATTCGTGAGGTTTTACAGGACCGCTACTACATCAGTGAGGAAATCTCTACCAATGTCTTAAATGATTACGTGGGGAAACTGGTACGAGAGGATGAAACTACATCCGAAATTTCTGCCAGAGAGCGGGAAGTTCTCCAGCTTATCGCTGAAGGAAAATCAACTCAAGAAATAGCGGAAACTTTATTTATTAGTGTGAAAACGGTGGAAGCTCACCGGGCGAAGATTAAAGCCAAACTTAAATTGAATTCTATCCCAGAGCTTACAAAATACGCAATTCGTGAAGGTCTCACCTCTCTGGAATAGCTTTTTTACCTGATCTCTAATAGATCATTAGGGATTTCCCACCAAAAACTCAGGATACACCTTATAGCTCGTTTAGCTCTGATTTCTATTTTTGGTGTAGGATGAATAAGATATGCTGGAAGAAAATGATGGTAGGCCAAACTGCGAAAGCAGCTGTTCTGGTATTGTTATTCGTTTCCAGTACTCTAGCACAGCTCCCAATTGGATCGAGAACCCCCACTGAAACACTTGTCAGAACCCCGGAAGAACGTACTGCACTTGCGTTAGCTGGTGCTATCGCTGAAGCTAAAGTTGAAAAAAATGTACCATGCTATAAGCCAAACTGCAAGCCCACTTCCTGAAGCGTACAGTGGTGCAGTGGTTCACGATGTCATTGACGAGACCATGGACTCAGGCATCTATGAAGAAGAACTCTCGCCTCGGATTTACCAAGCCTTACTGGATCATGCGATTTTTGAGGTATATGAGGTTGACTATAGTATGAGTCCTTATTTCCAAAGAGGTGATTTTAATGACGATGGTGATTTTGATATTGCCATTCTTCTGATAAATAAAAATGATCGAAGAAGAAGTGTTGTAATCATGGAGAATGATGATTTCAATATCGTTGTTGGCAAAAATAACTATACCCGTGTGCCGGAAATGCCTGCTGCGGTTAATCAAAAACCCGCTTCTAGTTTTACCAACCTGACAGCTCTGTTTAAACAAATTCTATAAATAAAATATATCCATTCACCAGCGTGAGTCAGGCTTGTGTTATCAAATTGACTCGGAACAGCGCCTCCTTCACCAGTGTTTCAAATTAAAAATTGAGTTTATCGGACTCTACCCTCTGTTTCTCATGAGAAAACTAGACCTATAACTGGAAAGCCATTTGTAATTTATGGATAGCTAAGTAGATTTCTATGCTATGGGAATTCTAACCATCAAAAATCTCGTATTTTACGGATATCATGGAGTCCAGGACTTTGAAAAAGAGCTGGGCGGTCGTTTTGAAGTAGATATTAAGATAGACTATCCTTTTTCACGATGTGCTTCAGAGGACACTTTGCATAAAGCCGTTGATTATCAGGAAGTCTATGCTGTGGTCAAAGATATGGTTACGGGGCGTAAATATCACCTGGTTGAAACTTTGGCTGACCAGCTTGCGGATGTGCTGGTAAAACAGTTTGATGTGGATGAGCTTACGGTAGTTCTTCGTAAAAAGAAAGTCCCCATTGATGCAGTTCTTGATTATGTGGAAGTTGAAGTTACTCGGAAAGGTCATGGAAAATGACCCAGGTTCTCGTCAGCATTGGCTCCAACCTGAAAAAACCTGAAGCCCAGGTTCTAAATGCCTTTCATGGCATGTCTCAAATATTTTCTGATATTCAGATGAGTCAGATGTATCTGACTGAACCAGTCGGCCCAATATCTCAGCACTCTTTTGTAAACGCAGCCATCTCTTTTGAAACGAATTTGGAAGCACCTGATGTGTTGAAAATATTGCTGGAACTTGAAAATAGAGCTGGTCGTGATCGACAGAATGAGACACCTAAGGGGCCACGCGTGCTTGATATTGACATTATTCTTTTTGGTGGTGAAATGTGGTCTGATGAAGTCTTGCTGGTTCCACACCCCAGATATCAAGACCGTCGCTTTGTTCTCGCCCCGGCCCTGGAGATTGCAGCCCAAATGATTGATCCAGTTACCTCAAAAACAATTGAGCAAACCCTGTTGGAATGTAATGATGGAAATTGGGTTAAGCCACTGTATCATAAGGTGATAGCAGTATGAGAAATCTTTACCATATTGCCATCGAAGGTGTTATTGGCGTTGGAAAAACCAGCTTGGCAAAACACCTAAGCAAGCATCTAGATACACGCATTGTACTCGAGGAATTTGAAGAGAACCCATTTTTATCCTCATTTTACGGAGATAGGAAACGCTACGCCTTCCAAACTCAACTTTTCTTCCTACTCAGTCGCTATCGGCAATTTCAAGATCTGAGACAAACCGAACTTTTTTCCAAATTACTCATCACTGACTTTATGTTTCAAAAGGATCGTCTATTCGCCTATCTCAATCTGGATGAGAACGAGATGCAGTTATATGATAAGATTTCTGGAATGATGGAGGAGACCATTACTCATCCAGATCTTGTGATCTATCTACAGGCAGACACTGACCGCCTACTCTTTAACATCCGAAAACGCGGTCGTGATTTTGAATCGAATATATCAAGCGATTACATCATTGCCTTGAATCAGGTTTATAACGAGTACTTCTTTCGCTATAAAGCATCACCCCTTCTCATTATAAACGCCACTGATATTGATTTCGTAAATGATGCAGATGATTTAGCGGACTTACTAACCACGATTCGCCAACCCATCGAAGGCACAAAATTTTATAATCCAATCAAACGGTGATAGAATGCGTTATCTGTTAATATTTTTAGTGATTTATTTTGTTTTCAAATCCATTGGGAAGCTCCTGGCAAACTTCAAGATTGAGAATGCTGATTCAGATGAGATCAAGGGACAGGATGGTGAGTCCCATCCACGCCTGCGAGTCGATGAATCTGAGATTGAAGATGCTGACTTTAAGGATATCGAGTAACCACTCACCCCTTTCATCTTCCCAAGCTCACCATACTGCTAGTTACATAAAATACCCCAACTCCACCTCTAACGAGCGGCTATAGGGCGTTTATTACCAATTGGACTTCAAAGGGGCACCATAAATTCTAAATATTATTTCGTTTATCGATCTTCAGGGTATGAGCATAGTCCCGACAACTTGTCGGGATTATAACTTTAAGTGAAGAAAAATGAAAAAGATGACGAAGGTGGTTGCTGTTTTGAAGTACAACTGGTATAATCACATTTAGCGTCATAATCTGATCATGCTGAACGTGCTTGTCAATCGCCCTTACTTAGCTTATAATTCCCGCCGTGAAGAATTTGAAAAATAGACAAGTCTTCGATCACTTTCTGGCTATCCCGTCAGACATCAAAGAAATTGAAAGAGTACAGGTTTTTGCTCGAAATGTTTTGAGCAGCACAAACTATCCCAGTGATACTCGTCAGGATATCATTCTTGCCTTGCAGGAAGGTGTGAATAACGCTATCAAACATGGCAATGAAAATGATGCCGAACACGAAGTCTCAATCAATATGACGCTTTACGATTCCCACCTTGAAATGCGAATTCGTGACAAAGGGAATGGCTTTGATCGTGACTGTCTTGAAGATCCCACCTCCCCGGAGCAACGCATGCGCTGCAACGGACGGGGGTTGCTATTCATAGAAAACTACATGGATGAGATATGTTTTGTCCGTGAACCTGGTTACCATGAATTGAAAATGATCCGTTATCGATGAACCTATTCCGTTCTGTCTTTTTAATATCCACGCTACTTCTTAGCAGCACACTGGCTCAATCTCCAGAAGTCATCCGCTTTAATACAACGGGGATAGATATAGAACTGCTCAGCTACGGAGGGAGTTTTGGCGGATTCTACAATTTTCACCCAAGCCCTGCACTGAGCCTTGATATCGAGAGTGATTGGTCTGTCGTTCAAAGCAATGACACCTTCTCTTTTTATGATTTTTATAACCAACCCATCACCGTCAATAATCAAAATTTAAGCTTTGTGAAACTCTTGGTGGGAGCCACCTGGTTTCCTTTTTTAGAAACGATGCATCCTTCATTGCAAATTGGAACTTTTGCAGCTGCCGGGCCACTGTTGGCCTTGAATACAGCTGATGATGAAAAGTTTATCGAACGCTGGCAAGAGGTAGAGACTTCAGTGACTCCATTGTTCAGGTCTGGCCTCCATCTGAAAATCTTGACAGGCCAAGGATCCTCCTACAATTTTCGCCTGGGATATGATTATGCCTCTTTTGGTGAAACTGTTGATTCCAACAAAACCTATAAAGGAATCTTTTTTCAGGTCGGACTGGAGTTTCTCCACCGGTGATCACCGGTGAACAGGTATATCTCCCGGCCTTCCAAAGCGGGCAAGCGCGTCTCACCCTGGACGGTTCAGAATTTCATCATTTAATCCGGGTCCGTCGTTTTAAAATCAATACGGAAATATGGGTTGTCAATGGCTTGGGCACTGCTGCACTTGCTCGTATAGAATCAATTGGAAGTGAATCCCTGGATCTCAAAATACTTCAAGAAGAATCTGGACGGGGTGAGCTCTTGGGGGAAATTATCCTGGCAGTAGCCAATCTCAAAGGTGACCATTTAAACCTCGTGGTAGAGAAAGCAACTGAACTCGGGGTTCATCAGATCATTCCCTTACTTACAGATCATACCATAAAGAAAGGGATTAACCAAAATCGACTCGAGCGGATAGCGATTTCGGCAATGAAGCAAAGTCGGCGCTCATTTTTGCCACGCGTTCATGAAATAACCCCTTTTGAGAAAGTGGGTTCTGGATATCCAACTGCATTACATCTCTTCTGTCATGCCACGGATATTGCCAAGGACATCCTCGAGATTAAAGGCCGGATATCCACTACCAGACAGGTGGTTCTTTGGATTGGACCTGAAGGTGATTGGTCGAAGGATGAAATTGATTTCGCCTCTGTTTCCGACTATACTTTCACGGGTCTGGGACCCAGACGCTTACGTGCTGAAACTGCGGCCATTCATGCGGTCGGTTTGGTTTCAACACTTCTACAGGATCCCGCGTAAATCCCTAAAGGAGAAGTTATGTCACAAGATTGTATTTTCTGTAAAATTATCAATGGTGATATCCCCGCCACTTTACTATATGAAGATGATGACTTACTGGCATTTAACGATATTAGTCCTCAGGCACCGACCCATATATTGGTCATTCCGCGCAAACATATCACAGGCCCTGCTGCCTTAACTGAGGCTGATCAAGCCCTGATGGGAAAACTGGTAAAACTGGGTACCGAACTGGCGGATAAAGCAGGTTTGGACGATGGATTTAGACTGGTGATGAATAATGGTGCCAGTGCTGGACAAACTGTTTTTCATTTACACATGCACGTTCTCGGGGGTCGCCACCTGACCTGGCCTCCTGGCTAACGAACAAGACATATCGGGTCCCCTTAATTTGGCTTACCCGAAGCTGTTATTGGAGATAGAAGTACCTCATGTATATATCTGATCTTGAGATTAAAGGATTCAAATCCTTCGCTGAACCGACCAAGCTAAAATTTGCTGAAGGGCTGACCTGTATTGTAGGTCCCAATGGTTGCGGTAAAACCAATGTCGTCGATGCCATCCGTTGGGTTATGGGTGAACAGAAATCCTCTGTGTTACGTAGTCAAAACATGCATGATGTGATTTTCTCGGGGACCGATAAGCGTAAACCCGTGAACTATGCTGAAGTTTCTCTCACAATTCATAATAATCGTGGTCTGTTACCCGTTGAGTATACCGATGTTGTGATCACACGACGCGTGTTTCGAGATGGTGCCAGTGAATTTTTTATTAATAAGAATACTTGTCGATTAAAAGATATCCACGACCTCTTTGTTGATACTGGAATGGGTTCTGATGCCTATTCTGTGATTGAGTTAAAAATGGTTGAATCTATTCTTAGTGAGAGTAAAGAAGAGCGTCGCCGTTTGATTGAAGAAGCCTCAGGGATTAATAAATATAAGCAGCAACGTCGTCTGTCAATGCGGCGTCTAGATTCTACCGAAATTGATTTAAACCGGGTCAACGATATCATCGTTGAAGTTGAAAAAAGCGTGGGCGGTTTGCGCAGACAACTTGCAAAATACAAACGTTTTGATCGCGTTCAAGGCCAGCTTAAAGATGATGAAATCGCCTTGGCTGTCTTTCATACCAATCAGGTAATGGAAAAATTAAAACCAATCCGACAAAGAATTGCCCAAATCAAAGACGGTTACGGTGTCAGTGGGGAAGAAGTTGGTCTGGAAGAAAAAAGGGTCGAAGAAGCGAAGGAACAGCTTGCCCTGATTGAAGCTGATCATCTGGCACAACAGGAGACTGTCAATACCAAGAATTCTGAGCGGATCAAGATTGAACAGGCCCTTCTCATCGCTGAAGAGAAACTTGCCAGTGCCACTGCAGCCCTGGATCGTATCAAGGTTGAGAAGAGTACGCTTTTAGAACGTGAGGAATCTTCACTGAGTCTTGAGGCCGAGTTAACCAATGAAAAGGCTCACATACTTCCACGGATTGAAGATGCGAAGGCTAAAGATGATGTCTTAAAAGCAGCCTTTGATATGGCTGTTGAAAAATATCGCGTAGCCAAATCTGAACATGATTCCCAAAACCAGAAACACCTGGAACTTCTGAATCGTCTCAGTGACCTGAATCATCAAAAGAGTCACCAGGAAGCTGCTTTAACCCAGCACAAAAGTACAATTGAACATCTGACCGTTAAAAAGGATCGTTTAAGCGAGTCCAAGTTACAATACCAACAAGATTTGAACCTGGTCATGAAGGATTTCAAAGATGCTGAATCTCATTACAAAGCCCTGGAAACCAAAGTCAATGAATTGGAAGCTGGTTTTCAAGAAAAGCAGAAACAGTTAAACGAAACCCGTGAAATTCTAGCTAAAAAACGTGGCCAGCGTGTCAGTATTGAAAATCAGCTTAGTTTTTATGAGGAACTCCTGGAATCTGGTGAAGGATATTCTGGAGGAGTTCGTGCCGTATTGAATGCTGACCTTGAGAAGCTGGGTGTTCTGGGTACGGTTGCTGATCTTCTGACTGTGGATGAGGCGTATGAATCTGCAATTCAGACGGCCCTGGGATCTCTGGCGGAAGCTCTTGTGACCCGTGATCGTGAATCTGCAATTCAAGCAATTGCTGGATTAAAGGACCAAAAAGCTGGCTCCGCTACTTTCTTACCGCTTTCTCCTATGCATAAAGCTCAAAATACTACTAGCTTACCCCTCAAGGGGAAGCATGTCATTGGTCCGGCACTGGATTTTGTTACACCACAGGATGGTTATGGTGATTTGGCTCAGTTATTACTGGGAGATTTAACCCTGGTTGACAATGAGTTTATCCCAGACTGGAAGAATATAACCGGACGAATGGTGAGTACAGATGGGACACTCTATGATGCATTCGGGCTGATCAGAGGTGGTACGGGTGGTGAAGGTGAAGATACAATAATTGGTCGGCGTGACCGCATTCAACGTTTAAGAACTCAGTTTTCAACTCTGGTAGATGAGATCGAAGAACACAGTGGTGTGATCGAAGTTGCTCACGAAAGAATTGGCGCAATGGAGCGTGAACTGCGTACCAGTAGGACCTCCAGAGATGACCAGCGACAAATCCTGCTGGAAGTTGAGCGGAAAAATTCTAGAGCCCAATACGGAATTAACTCGACTGAAGCCGATGTGAAAAGTGTAATTCAGGAATCAGATGAATTAGAGCAGGCTATCAAAGATGCTGAAGCCCGTATTTCCGCTTTTATTCCTCAGCTCAATGGCGCAGAGCAGGAACGTGGAGAAGCTGAAACCAAAATTTCGGAAATGGAGACTTTTTTACAGGCACTTCTGGCCCAGCGCGATGAAACCAGTGAGGCAGCCCAGGCTGGCCGCTTAGAGCATGTCAATCTGACCAATGAAGACCGGAATTTAAATACAAGACTTGGCAGCGTCGGAGAGACTCTAAAAGAGATTTCAATTCGCAAGGAAACCTTGGAAGAAGAGAAACTTCAACATGTAGAGGTAATGAAAACGAATCGTAACATTCAAGATTCACAAAAAGGAAATCTTGCTTCCGTTAAGGCTATTCTTGATCGGCAATCTGAAATACTGATTGAGGTCACAGGAAAAGTACAGGTGAAGCGACAAGCCCTGACAGAACTTGAACTGATTCTACGAGACCATCACCACAAACGGGAAGCTGCAGCTGAAGAGCTGAGAGAGCTATCGGTCTCTGCCGCTAACCTTGAGGCTCGCGAACAACACATCCTGGAGCGCTTACAAGAGAAATATCAAAGTGAAATACCTCACGATCTTGAGCTCGAGGAATTTGACCCTGAGCAGGTTGAAAAACGCATTCGCCGGAGTTTGAAATTTATTGAAGATCTTGGTCCCATCAATATGGCCGTTCAGGATGAGTTTGATTCAGAGCAAGGGCGACTCAATTTCCTAAAGGAACAACAGACCGATCTTATGGAAGCTAAAACCAGCCTCATGGAAACCATATTCAAGTTGGATCGAATCGCCCGCAAACAGTTTCGTGAAACCTTTGCGCTCATCCAGGAGCATTTCAAAGGGACCTTTCAGATGTTGTTTGATGGGGGTGAGGCAAACATGATCCTGGAAAATCCCGATGATGTGTTAGAAAGTGATATTATTATTAAAGCGACTCCCCGTGGCAAAAAAACTCAAAATTTAAAGATGCTTTCAGCTGGTGAGAAAGCGCTTACGGCCATTGCCCTACTCTTCGCAATTTACCAAGTGAAACCAAGTCCATACTGTGTGTTGGATGAGGTGGATGCACCACTGGATGACAGAAATATTCGTAAGTATACGAAAATGCTCGAACATTTTTCAACCCATACTCAATTTATTGTTATCACGCATAACAAATTGACCATGGAAGCTGCCAAATATTTATATGGTGTCACCATGGAAGAGGAAGGAGTGTCCCGTCTTGTTTCGGTTCAATTCACTTAAAAAACTTACCCTACTGCTGACCTTAGCTTTGGTAGGATTCGCAGCCGAAGACTATATCAAGGCTGATCTTGGCGCCTCATTAGATTACTCACGTTTTTCTATAGAAGGGGGAGTCTATTTAGATATCTATTTGATGATTCCTCAAAACTTTTTCACCTATATCGATGGAGAATCTGGTGTTGAGTCGAAGGTGCTCTTTCAAGTTGCACTCCTTCAGGATGACCTGGTACCCTATCCGCCGGATCGCTGGCAAAGGATTTATCGCGCCGAAAACCAGGCTGCAGTAACAAAGTTGGGCTATGTCCCAGATATCAGTAAATTTTATGTTGAATCTGGAGAGTACATTCTGCAGGTCGATATCGTTGATGTGAATTCAAACCGCCGTCAACGTATCAGCAAACCGGTCTCGCTTGAGCTTTTTCCAACCAAAGAGCTAAGCATGTCTGATCTCACGATTGCTTCAGATATTGTCAAAACTGTCAATGAGAATGAGTTTACAAAATATGGTCATGATGTGGTGCCCAATGCAGAACGCACTTTTACTCCAGCAGCATCCATGCTCTATTTTTATTTCGAAGCCTATGGCTTATCTGGAAAAGGGAATTACCAAATCCACAATCAAATCCTCTCCTTAAATGAAGAAGTCATCCAGGACTATCCTGTCCAATCCAAGAAAATGCCGGGAATCTCAGCTGTCGAGTGGAGTGGCGTCAATACTGCTGGCCTGAAATCCGGGATTTATAAACTCTTGATCACCCTAACTGATGAAACCAATGGACAGACTACCAGTAGCAGAAAGACCTTTTATGTGCTAAAACCCAAGGGGACAGTCAAAGAACAAACTGTTACTGACAATGACTATGCAGAACTGAACGAATCCCAAATTGATGAACTATTTCAAGTTATCGCCATTGTTATGGATAAGAAGGCTCGTCGTCTTTATAAAAAATCAGATGCTGAAGGGAAAAGGAATGTCCTAACCGCATTTTGGGATCGAAATGACCCTGATTTAGAGACACCAACAAACGAATATAAGATCTCTTTTTACCAACGAGTTCAGATGGCCAACAGACAGTTTAGTACAGAAACTGGTGAAGGCTGGAAGACTGATCAGGGCAGAGTTTTGATTCACTATGGAAGTCCTAATAATATTGAGCGTACTCCCTCTGCCATGGGACAGAAGCCCTGGGAATCATGGGAATATTACGAGATTGAAGGTGGGGTTCAGTTCATCTTTGTTGATCGAGCAGGATATGGAACCTATCAACTGGTTCACTCAACTGCGAGAGATGAAGTTCAGGATTATGGTTGGGAACGCCTCCTGGATTAATAAACCTAAGATTGAGATTGGAGTATGATGAAAGTACGAGCTGGAATTGATATTGGTGGAACCAAGGTTCGGATTGGACTGGTAAACGAGTTGGGCGAGCTCATTTATTTGGCGGATAAAGTCCCCATGACCCAATTTCAAACTGGTGATGAGCTCATGCAGGCTATTGCAGATAGTATTAAAAGTATTGTCGGTGAGAAGGCAGAATATCAATTAATGGGAGTTGGGGTAGGTGCCCCAGGCCCATTGGATGATAAACACGAAGTAGTCATGGAAACTCCCAACACACCCATAATTCAGAATTATCCCCTGGTTGCCCGTCTACAAGATCATTTTGATGTGCCCGTAAAAATGAATAATGATGCCAATGTTTTCGTGCTTGGTGAAGCGATAGCTGGTGCTGGGAAAGATGAGAAATATGTATATGGGATTACATTGGGAACCGGTTATGGCCACGGCTTTGTCTGGGATGGCAGAATACTCAGTGGGGCCCACGGTACTGCCACCGAATATGGACTGGCACCGTATAATGAGGGCACTTTTGAGGACTACGTATCCGGACCAGCTCTGGAGCGTAACTATCAACATATTGCAAATAAATCAAAAAGTGGCTTAGAAATATTTGAACTTGCTCAAACTGGTGATGCCCATGCACTGGCTGCCTGGAGTTTATTGGGTCGCTCTGTGGGACATTCTCTGGTCTATGTAAATTATCTCCTCGACCCAGGAATTATTGTGATCGGCGGCTCACTTGCTGCAGGGTACGAATTCTTTATCGAATCCCTGCGCGAAGTGGTTGACGCACACTTATTTACCAATCAACAAGGCCGTCTTAAAATTGTGCCTGCTGAGCTTGGAGATGCTGCACCAGTGATTGGGGCTGCTTCACTCATTGTTTAACCGACACGTCAAGGGCTAGCTTGTAGGAAGGACTGTTATACCAATTTCAGTTCCATTTGCACGCTATGTGTTATACTTCGATCCTCAGCAAATGGTACATCCCGCAATAGGCGGGGACACATAGCTCATCTCCCTGCCTGTCCCAATTCCTATATTGGGGAGGTTCTCGAAGGGCCTTGCTTTAAGATTATTAAGTACGCACATGGAACTGAATATGGTATTACACCTTAACCTGAGATATTTCCGCAGGATACCAAACCAGATAAAATCATAATCGATGGATAGTATGAAATTCTCTGCACAAATCATTGCCCATCCTATGAAGCTACTTATCAATAGAATAGTTGACTTGGTGTATCCACCTGCTTGCCTGGTTTGTGAGCAGAGATTGGATATCACAGAAAACCAAACGTGTCATCAATGTTTATCAAACTTTACCCTGCTGGGGAAGGCTCACGAGCGGTTTTCAGTTCCAGGAGAAATTTATCTTAATACTGCTTGGGCTCTGTTTGATTTTGATCCAGCTTTCCAGAGTCTCATTCATCATTTGAAATATTCAAAACGGCGCAAGCCGATCCTCACTGTTCTAAACCATTATATGCATGATATCGAAGCTCAACTTGGAGGAAACCATTATGATTTTATCGTTTCCATCCCGCTTCATTCTCGAAAGCTCAGGGAGCGTGGCTACAATCAAGTAGATGACATGACAGATTGGTTTGTTGATCTCCTGGACGCTAAGAATGGTAATTATTTAGTTAAAAGGAAAAAATACACCCAAAGTCAAACGAAGCTTACCGCGGCTGAGAGACAAGCAAATGTAGCTCAAGCTTTTGGAGTAAAAAAAACTAATGACATCATCGGTAAAAGTTTCTTGTTGATTGATGATGTGCTAACCACAGGCGCTACGGCCAATACTTTAGCCCAAGTTTTACATGCTGCAAAGGCCAGTCAGATTGACCTCGTCACCTTATCTACACCAAAACACGGGAACACTTGACTTGGACTGATTTTTGTAGTAACAGGGCCTTGAGTTACTAAGCTTTTTTAAAATTCGCAAGATGAATATAAACAAGCGTTTCAAATATAGATATGGAGATTATGGCATGAAAACTTTTAACAATCCACCACAATTAAACACCTCGAGAAGATTTTCCGATAATCTGACCAGTGCCCACGCACTGGCACTTAAGGCAAAATTAGGTGAAAAGGGAAATGTAAATGGTGTACCTTACGCACTTCCAGCTTTTAACATCACGACCATCCAGGGTATTAATGCTGCGTTTAATGCGTTCGAAACACTGGGCTCATCAGGATTGTTAGCGGTCTCCAACAGTGCGCTGAAGCATTTTGGTGAAGGAGATGCTGTCACTGGTCTTGAAGTAGCTGCAGAGTACATCGCCAGTCGCGCTAAAAGATCAAGCGTCACAGTGGCCACTCACCTGGATCACGGTGATTATACCACTGAAGCTGGTCGCAGAGTTGTTCAAGGTGCTGTCCAGCATTTAACCAGTGTTATGGCTGACAATTCAACTGACCATGCGAATAAATGTGGCCGTTCTCTTGAAGAAAATATTGGTTATACCCGTGAAGTAGTGAATATGGCTCATCCTTTAGGTGTTTCTGTAGAAGGTGAATTAGGGGTGCTTGCTGGTGAAGAAGACGAAGATACTAAATCTGAGATTTCAACCTACACCCAGCCTGATGAGTTCGAACAGTTTATCACTGAAACAGGTGTCTTGATGATTGCCCCTACCATTGGAACCATGCACGGACCCAACAAGGGCAAACCAGGTACTAAAGTAAAACTGAATATTGAGTTGGCACATGAGCTTTTGAAAATTGCAGATCGTGTTCAACCTGAAACAATATTTGTGGCTCACGGAGCTTCAACGCTCTATTCTCAGGTCGTTGACCACGCTGTTGAACAGCTTGAAAATCTTGGTTCTAGCATGTCCGAAAAATATGGCCAGACCTGGAAAAATTATGTGGGTACGGATTGGGAACAAATTCAAGGCTTGATCGGTGCTGGTTTTGCTAAGATTAATACCGATACTGAAAATCGGCAGACATTTTTAAGTGGCCTACTGGGTGCTGTTGCCGAGAATGCTGCCAAAGTTGATATCCGCTGGTATGATAAAAAGACCACCGAAGCATTAACTCAGAGTTATTTGGTGAAATGTATCATGGCCGGTAATTATGGTGTATGGCACGAGCCTAAAATCAATGTAGAAAAATTTAAATTTGATCTACACATCTCATTGGCTGATATTTTAAAGAATGCGAAATAGTCGTAAAGCTGGAACTCGGTATGCCTAAACATGTGAATGAACTTGACCTGATAGGTAAACAGGTCTTTGTCAGAACTGATTATAATGTGCCTTTGGATGACAAGGGACAGGTGACTGATGATTTTCGAATTAAAGCTTCATTACCAACAATCGAGTACTTACTGGAGCAGGGGGCTAGTGTTATTGTTGCCTCTCATCTGGGCCGCCCCAAGGGTGTTGTGAATCATAAAATGAGTTTGGCACCTGTTGCTGCTCGTTTATCAGAGCTAGTCCAAGCTGAGGTTAAATTTGCCCCGGATTGTATCGGCTCAGAAGTAGAGACCCTGGCAGCGGATCTTCAGGCAGGTCAGATATTGGTTCTTGAAAATTTACGTTTCCATAAAGCAGAAACTGATAATGAACCAGTCTTTGCAAAACAGCTGGCAAATCTAGCTGATATTTATGTGAATGACGCTTTCGGTACTGCCCATCGTGCACATGCATCCAATGTGGGTATTGTTGCTCACATGGAAGAAAAGGCGGCTGGGTTTCTCCTGATAAAGGAGATTGACTTTCTTGTAAAGGCCATCAATGCCCCAGAGCGCCCCTTTACTGTTGTCATGGGTGGCTCCAAGGTCAGCGGCAAAATTGACCTGCTCAAACGACTGGCTGATGTTGCTGATAATATTCTTATTGGTGGTGGAATGGCGTTCACTTTCTTGAGTGCTGCACCGCTTAATCATTATGTGGGTGCTTCATTGGTCGAAGAAGATCGTCTCCAGTTTGCCTCCGATGTTATTGATCTTTGTCTTGCCAAGGATGTGAATTTGGTATTGCCCTCAGATTGCATTGCAGCCACTCAAATTACAGAGGATGCGGATGCAATTGAGATACCTATCAGATCAATTGAAGATGAAATGATGGGGCTGGATATTGGTGGACGGACGGTTAAATCATTTAACAGTATTCTGGATGCATCAAAAACTGTTTTATGGAATGGTCCCATGGGTGTTTTTGAGATGACCCCTTTTCAGGAAGGTACTCGAAAGATTGCCCAAAAATTATGTGAGATAACAAAAAATGGTGCAACAACCATTGTCGGTGGTGGCGATAGTGCTGCAGCCCTCAAAAAATTTGATATGGATGGTTGTGTGACTCACACCTCCACAGGTGGTGGTGCATCCTTAGAATTATTAAGTGGTATTAAATTACCTGCTTTTGAAGCTTTGAAAGGAGCTAAGTAATTGAAAAGAAATAAGATAGTAGCTGGAAATTGGAAGATGCATTTTGGTCCCCAAGCGGCAGCTGAGTTAGCAGAATCTCTCCGTATTAATTTATTGGACACACATGGGGTCTCGGTTATTTTATGCCCGCCTTTTTTGGCGTTGAAGACGGTTTTTGATGTTGTGAATGGAAGTGAGCTCAAAGTGGGTGCCCAGAATATGCATTGGGAGGAAGCGGGAGCTTTTACAGGTGAGATTACTGGCGCCATGATCCGCGAAACCGGAGCTGAATATGTGATCCTTGGTCACTCTGAAAGACGACATGTCTTTGGTGAGAGCGATGAATGGGTTAATAAAAAAGTTCACAGATCTTTGAAATCAGGTTTGATCCCCATTTTTTGCGTGGGTGAAAAGATTGAAGAGCGGGAAGTTGGAGATACAGAGAAAGTGATTGCCAGACAACTTCGTGACGGACTCAAGGGTCTAAGCGAAGCTGATATGGATACAGTCATTATCGCCTATGAACCAGTTTGGGCTATTGGAACTGGCCTCACAGCATCTCCGGAACAAGCTGCTTCAGTCCATGCATTTATCCGTGGCGCAGTAAAAACATTATTTAGTAGTGATGTTGCTGAGTCGACTTGGATTCTATATGGTGGAAGTGTTAAACCTGAAAATACAATTGGATTATTGTCTGATAAAGACATTGATGGAGCTTTGGTTGGAGGAGCAAGTATGAAACTTGAGTCCTTTAAAGGTATTATTGATGAAGCCGGAGCGATCGAGTAGGAGAAACTCATGACTTTTATGTACATTTTATTGGTAATCATTTCACTATTATTGATGATGGTTATTCTAATGCAATCAAGTAAAGGTGGCGGATTGGCCGGTACTTTTGGTGGTGGTAGTAGCAGTAGTGCTCTGTTTGGTGGAGTAGGTGCTGGTAATTTCCTGACCAAATTGACCAGTGGTCTAGCTGTAGCCTTTATGGTAATAATCATTCTTATTGGTATTCTGAATAAAGGTGGCTCTGCGGGGCGCACTGATTTTCAACAAGAATTACAGGAAGAAATGATTATACCAGGTACTCAGTTTGAAGCAACTGTTCCAGCTGAGCTGGGATCACCAGCTGATGCTGTTGAAGCATCTGGTGAATTGACTACCGAAAAATAGTCTTGTTGCCGAGGTGGTGGAACTGGTAGACACGCTGTCTTGAGGGGGCAGTGAGCTAACGCTTGTGCGGGTTCGAATCCCGCTCTCGGCACAAAATAACCCTCACTTGAGACCTGATTATTCAGGTCTCTTTTTTTATCCAAATCCTCAGAATACACAGTGCTTGGCCGAAGGCTAGACAACGTTTCTCGGCTTTAATGATTACCTTAAAGCTGAAATTGGTATAACTCACCCTTGCCCCTCCCAAAAGGGGAGTCAGTTCGCCATTTCGACACACTCAATGCACCGCTTACCGCTTACTTATTTAAAGCTATATTATGGACAATATGGAACTGAAAATGGTATGAATTATCAAATGATAATCAGAATTAAGATTAAAACGCTTGACTCGCTACTTCTAGAAAATTGCAGGATGAATAAATTGGTGGAAGAGTGGCGCAGTCTTACCGTTTTCGAACGTAGACGACCTTATGGTAAAAAACGATGGTTTGTGACTTAACGCTAAAATCTGCAGCACTACTCTCATGGCGGGTAAACAGCAGGGAGTCATCTGAGAATTGAATTTTTCGGGAGAGGAGCCGACCATCAGTAAGTTTAACCAGGACATGATCCCCATTTTTAACGCTGGCAGCTGGTGAGATTATCATCACATCGCCGTACCTTGTATAGGGATCGATCATTGAATTTTGCTCTTCATCAATGATGATGGAGTAGGCCAGTGGATCTTCAATATCTGGAATCCCCTTGAGCGCATGGACGGGTTTTTGACCGATACTGCCATTGCGACGGAAAAAATCTGCTCCAGTTGCCTGACTCCAGGTATACACTTTAATGGTTTGTCGGATATTTTGCAGAGGTACATAAGGAGTGAGCCTGCTCTCTGACTCGTCTACCCATTCTACTTGAATCGAAGTGGTGGTCTTTACAAAACGGATTTGACGACCAGCCAGTTGAGCCAAATGCCTTAAGCTATTTTTCCGAGGGGTCGTTTTCCCTGTTCTCCATCGGCTAACAGACGAGCTCTTAATTCCCGTAAGTTTGGCAGTTTCATAGTCAGAAAGACCTAGCTCATCGATAGTCTTTAAAGCGAATTCCCGAAAATTATTTTCCATGATTTTAATCTAGAGAACCTGACTCAGTTTAAAAGATTTTTTTAACATTTTTGACGGTAATTCTACTCAATAGACAAAGACATCACAGTTCAGGGGAGGCTGACTCATTTCGTGACTCATTTGAGTCTCATTATTTCCCTTGGCGTCCACGTGGTAAAGAGAATATTCCGCTTCACTTTGTTGGGTGTAGATTAAGAAATCATCAGTGGGAAAAAATTGTGGTCTCTGTGCATATTTCCCCTCTTTGGTCAATTGTTTTGGTGTGCTGATAGCAGTATTGCCTGCATATATCTCAACTCCAAGGGTGGCCGATGAATAGGAGGAATAGGCAATTTGAAGACCGTCACTCGATAAAGCGGGGTGGCCATACAAACTTGATCCGAAGCTAAGTGAATTGATGAAGGCACCGTTGTGATCCATAAAGTAATACGAATAGGAGTAGTTATTATCTGGTTTTGTCCGGACAATAAACCGCTCACGATCATAGGCAGTCGAAACCAGCTGAGAACCCACAGCATTTGAAGTAATTTCGAGGGTGTCGGTGCTCCCGATCGTTACCTTTCGGATGTTTTTTGAATTGGAAGCATTTAACAAGATGATGGCATCACCCTGGTCTGTAAATACTGGATCTAAACCAGTACAGAGTAAATTTTTATTTGTGCCATCGATATCTATTAAATAAATGTTTGACTCAAGGGACTCACTGATGACAAAGACGAGTCTATCACCAGCAGGGGACACATCATAGTACTGAATCCATAACCCAGATGTGAGTGCCTTAGATGTTGTGCCAACCGTGTCTGTATAAAAGAGGTCGCGCGTTCCGTTACCATCAGAAATAAAGAACATTCCGCTTCCATCGACATTAAATCGAGGATTAAAATCATTGCTTGATTCGGTCAGTAATCCGTGGTCTCTCTGCCCATCAAAATCAGTCATCCAGATATCATGATCAAAGCGTCCATCTAAATGGTTGAAGGTGTCATAGACAACCAAAATATCCTTAATCACTTAGTCATCTGGCGCAAAGAGAGAGCATTGAGAAATGAATATCGTTAGAACCAAAATGAAGCTCATCTTTATTAGCTTAAGCATGTCTCAACCCCTTTAAAGTAAATGGTATCACAATTCAAAAGAATATAGGAAATCTATGACCAGATGTAAAAGGTTGGATCAGGATTTAGCACTCTGTGGAATGTGGGCTGTGATCAATAAAATCAATGACAAACGCAGGCTCCTCATATATATTGCGCGCCACTTATGGCCCTGCCAGAAGTGATGAAGTAGGTCAACGTATATTTGTAAGGGGGAATTCTGAAGAACCTCCCAATTATAGGTCGTTGAGAAGTAAGATTTTTAAAAGGATGATTAGCATGAAAAAAATTACCATAGCAGCAGTTATTATAGTCTCATTATTTGGGCAACTTTTGGCACAATACCCTGACCAATTTGTTGATCAGGCACGTGAGGCAATTAAGAACTTTAATATATCTTCAGCAGATAGTGCTTATAAAGCGGCTATGGCAAAAGCTGTAGATGAAGATGAGCATAAAGAAATTCATACAGAATGGCAAGTATTAGAAAAAATAAATGTACTTCTTGTTGATGCCCGCCGATCCATGGATCGCGCAGAGTATGCTGAATCTTTAAGTAAATATAGTTCTGCCATCGCTCAGATGGATGCATCACCCCACGATATTTGGGGTAAGGTAAAAGGTGAAGCCTATTACAGTATGGGAATGGTAAACTACCGTCAGGATGCCCCTATCAAGGCTGCTGAAGGTTTTCGGAACGCCATGAACTACAATGTTGAAGAAACAAAATATGGCAAAGCTGTTGAGATGGTGAGAAACAAATACTACAGTGAAGGTCATAAATATTTAAAACGTAAGGATTATTACTCAGCAAAAGGTCAGTACGAAATATCTGTTGCCGTTGATCCTTCCTTTGCCAGCGGTTTTTATCAGTTGGCTTATATTGCCAAAAGAGATGGTGATCTTAATCTTGCTGAAAATTATTATCGCGATGCTGTAACCAGTGATCCAACACATTATAAATCCTGGTATGGTCTTGGGAATTTATACAGTGGGATCGGTGATAATAAAAAAGCTATCGAATCACTAAAAATGTCGATCTCGATCAATGCCAGTTATGAGAAGGCTTATTACGTACTTGGTAAAGTATACGAAAGTCAGAAAAACAATTCAATGGCCATCCAAAATTTGAAAAAGGCCATTGAAGTTGATAAAAAGTATACCAAAGCTTATGAGCTGTTGGGCAAGATCTATGTAGATCAGGAAAAATACCAGTCAACTATCTCACTCTTAAAAGGCTTAACCGGAAAACCAACTTCTTATGCTACCTACTATCGTTTGGCTCAAGCGTATAATGGTACTCAGAATTATTCTGCTGCCTTGAGTGCAGCCACTAAATCTTTAGCTAAAAAGAAAAACTGGGCACCTGCTTTGATTGAAAAAGGCGATGCTTTGAAAGGTCTCAAGCGAAACAAAGATGCTGTGATTGCCTGGCGTATAGCTGCGAAAGATGCCCGTTGGAAAACAGTGGCAACTTATCGAATTGATGAGCTGACCAAGTGGGATGGCAAGTAAGCGACTCTTTTTAAAGAAGACATTTAAAGGCTGTCCTGGTGACAGCCTTTTTTTTGCCCTGTATTTAAATCGGTATTTTGCAAGTATATTGAAATTGCCGGGAGTGAAATTTCCGCTTTTCCCTTAGTCGCCCCCGTATAAATTAAGCACACATGGCAATCAAAGGAATAGGTAGTGATATTGTAGAAGTAAGTCGCATAAAGCGATTGCGAGAAACCTATGGGAATCGGTTTTTACAAAAAGTTTTCACCCGTGGCGAGACTGCGTATTGTGAATCTAAAACCCGTCCAGAAATTCACTATGCCGGCCGCTTTGCAGCAAAAGAAGCTATCGCCAAAGCGATTTACCAAAGTGGTCATAATACAGTAATTCCCTTATCAGATATCGAGATTTTGAATGATGCTGAGGGTCGTCCCCAGGTGTCTTTGTTGACCCACATCAAAGGGAGCTGCATGGTCACCATTTCTCATGAGCAATCCATGGCCATCGCGTTCGCCGTTTTGGATATCTAAACCATGCGTACATTTCTTTCTATGGTAGCTAATCGGGCTGTAGATGACTATGCCATCAATACCTGCGGAATTTCCGGACAAGCGTTAATGAAAAATGCTGGCGAGGCATTTGTGCATCAGCTAAAGCTCCTGGGTTATCTCGAGGATTCACCACACATTTTAATTCTAGCTGGAAAAGGCAATAATGGTGGTGATGGATATGTGATTGCTGCTGGCCTCAAAAAGCTCGGTATCTCAACTGAATTAATCAATACTGCAGATGAGACCCAGATAAGGGGTGATGCCCTTTATCACTTTGAACGGGCTAAACAGATTGATATACCTACGCAGACATGGCAAAATACTCCAAACCAGATCGAACAAATATCCGCTGCGGATATCATCATTGATGCGCTGCTTGGCACTGGGATTTCCGGGGAGATAAGAGCTCCATATTCAGATATTATTCATGCAGCTAATCAAAGCAGTGCCAGAATGATTGCTGTTGATTTACCTTCTGGAGTAACGGGTGATGATGGTGCTGTGTTAGAACCCTGTATTTCTGCTGAACTGACGATCAGTATGGGCTTCGGGAAGCAAGGATGCTTGTTTGAACCTGCACGTAGCCAGTGTGGGAGAATTATCCCTGTAGAGATTGGCTTCCCAACCGATAGCCTGGAGCAGGTCAAAGGATTCTCTCTGGAGGAACTTGAGCGAGGTGATTTCCCAAAAACCACTTTTGTTCGCCCACCCAACGCCCATAAATATTCCACAGGAAAAAATTATATTATTGCAGGTTCACGAGGATTTACAGGAGCCGCACTATTGGCTTCAACAGCTGCCCTGCGATCTGGAGCTGGTTTGGTTAAACTAGCACTTCCAGAATCTTTGGGACAAATTGGTGAATCTCTTTCTTTAGAGACAATCATTGAATATCTCCCTGAGACCCATGACCAGAGTTTTTCATTTTCAGGAATTGAAGCGATGCAAACTGGTTGCGATTGGGCGGATGTGGTGGCAATTGGTCCTGGTATCGGTAGAAATCTCGATACCATGAAGCTGACCCGCGAACTCATTCCCACGATTGACCGTCCCCTGGTAATCGATGCAGACGCCCTTTTTGCGTTAATAGACCATTGCGATATTTTACATAGTAGGACTGCCCCAACTATTTTAACGCCTCACCTCGGGGAATTTAAACGTCTTCTAAAAACTGATGCAGAATCTACCCCAGGATGGCAAGTTGCAGTGGATTTTGCACAAGAATATGGAGTCTTCCTGCTTCTAAAAGGGGCGCCTTCTATAATGGCAACACCTCAGGGGAAGATTTATGTAAATTCTACTGGCTACTCAGGGATGGCAACGGCTGGGAGTGGTGACGTTCTTACAGGAGTAATCACTTCACTATGGTCTCAGTGGCCTGACAAATCAGAAGTCCTGAATTTTGCAATGTATATCCATGGACATGCTGCAGACCTCAAACATTGTGAGAAAGGTGTATTGGGACTTGTGGCGAGTGATATTGTGGATGCTTTACCAGAAGCATTAAAGGAGTATGGTGGCTTACCAAATTAAGTATTATGCTCCTGCAGCCATCTACGTGGCACTGATCATTTTCTTATCCAGTCTGAATCAGCAGGTCGTTGCAAATCTTACCTGGGGCATTGAAGATTTTATACTTCATGCAACAGAGTACCATATTTTTGGAATTACTCTTATTTGGGCATTTTACAGAGAAAAACAAAAGCTGGAATTAAAAGCATCGTATCGTCTCGCCGTAAGTACAGGAACACTCTTTGCCATGGCTGATGAATTCTATCAATCTTTTGTACCGACTCGTTATTCAACGATTGAGGATGTGGTCGCAGATGTTTTTGGGCTGATCCTCTCAATCATCACTTTTTCACTCATTATGAGAATACCCGCCCTGGAAAGTTTTAGACAAGATGCTTAAAAGTCTACATATCCAGAACTTTGCCATCGTTGATGAAGCCAATGTGAGCTTTGATCAAGGATTGAACATAATCACTGGTGAAACAGGGGTGGGAAAATCCCTTATTGTGGATGCCCTCAGTATTGCGTTGGGTGAACGTGCTTTTAAGGATTTTATTAGAGAAGGTTATCCCAGTGCCATTGTTGAAGCTGTTTTTGAGGTCAGTCCAAGTGAGTTAAAAAGACTGGCAATCCTGGGATATGAAACAACAACAATAGCGGTCAAACGCGAGATTAAGCTTCAAGGAAGTTCCAAGGTCTGGATCAATGGACTTAGTAAAACGGTTCAGGAACTAAAGGATCTGGGCGATCGGCTGGTGGATTTGCATGGCCAACATGAGCATCAATATTTACTCAACGAAGAACACCATATTGACTTTTTGGATCAATTCGCTGAAACTGCGATGCTCAAACAGACAGTCTCTGAAAAACACCGTGTATTGACATCATTTGTACGTGAATTCAGGGAGCGGGAACGTCATGCAACCAATCTACTGGAACAATCACAACTCTATGCTTTTCAGCTCACAGAACTCAATGAAGTCAATCCACAGGCTGGTGAGTTGGATGACCTGGAACAAGAGCGCAAAGTTCTTGAGAACGCGCTGACGATCAGTGAACAAGCCGCTCTGTTATACCAACAGTCAGATGGCACCGAAGGTTCAGCTATTCACAGGCTGAATCAGATCATTGGACAATTGGAGAATCTCAGTACCTATACCGCTAATGCAGCAGCGTTCCTGCCAGAGGCACTCGCTGCCCGGGTATCTATTCAAAGTATTGCCGATTTTGCTGCTGATTATGAAAAAGAGGTAAGTGCGAACCCACGCCGCCTAGGCGAAGTTGAGTCACGCCTCAAATTGCTCAACCGTATCTGCCAAAAATACAATCGGACTTATCCTGAATTGTTATTGTATTGGGAAGAAATTCGAAACCGTCTTGATGTGGCCGATGATCCCGACTGGAGCCAGGAAAAGCTAAAAAAATCAATCGATACTGCTGCACTCGAGTATGCCCTGGCCTGTCAGGATCTCAATGCTAAACGACAGAAAGAGGCGCTGGTTCTTTCTGCAACGATCGTTGATAAGCTCAGCCATCTTGGTATTCCGAAGGCGCGATTTCAGATCGAAGTGGAACAGGAATCCCAAGAAAATGGTTTGGTCGTATTGAATAAGGACCGGTTTAGGGGTGATGAGACAGGAATGGACAAGGTTACTTTCTGGATGCAAGCGAATCCTGGTGAACCTATCCGCCCATTGGCCCGAACAGCCTCCGGTGGTGAGATAAGTCGTATCATGTTGGCCATAAAATCAGCTATGTCAGGCAAAGATGGCATTGGAACAGTCATTTTTGATGAGATTGATACTGGGATATCTGGTCGAATTGCCAGAGTCGTTGGCACAGAGCTTAAAGACCTGGGACAACATCATCAACTTATCAGCATTACTCATTTACCACAAATAGCCAGTTTAGCAGACAGCCATTATAGAGTTGAAAAACATTTTATCAAAGACAGAACCGTCACCCGTGTTAAGCGCTTGAATGATGATGAACGGATCACCGAAATTGCAACGCTCATCGGAGATGGTATTCCTGGTGAAGCTGTTCGACGAGCCGCACAAGAATTACTGAAACAAGAGGATTAATTCAGCATGATTAACAAAAACCTGGGCTTGGTAGCATTTTTTATTTTACTGATATCCTGCACAACCGAAGAAAGTCCTAAGGCTCAGTTAAGTAACCCCGGATTTGGGGTCATTGAAACCAGCATCAGTCGCGATGTGAATACCACAAACCTGCCTGTTTTGATCAAGACAGATCAAGTCATAAAGGGTCTACAATTTACCTTGACCTGGGATGGAACTGCTGCAAAAATCGGTCAGCCTCAATTGACAGGACTAAATTCAAAATTTACAGTGAGCGTGGGTAAGGCCAGCGCTGGACAGATGAAGGTCTTGGTATTTAGTATGACTGGAGAGGCACTCGATACTAGCGAACCGGTATTTATGACTATTCCTGTAAGTATTCTTGATTCTGAGACTGAGGAAATTTCAATATTCTTTAATAAAGCTGTATTTGCTGGTCCTAATGCATCATCCTACGATATTCCTGTCACACACGCACAACTCAAGGTGAAGAATTCATGACATATATAGATTTACGTTCTGACACAATTACACGTCCCACCAAAGCTATGCGTCAGGCGATGTATCAGGCTGAGGTGGGTGATGATGTGTACGGTGAAGACCCGTTGATGAATCAGTTGCAATCAACAGTGGCTGAGATGTTGGGGAAAGAGGCCGGGTTATTTATTCCTTCAGGGACCATGAGTAATCAACTGGCGATTCGTAGTCATACCCAACCTGGTGATGAGCTTATTTGTGAGTATAACGCCCATATATTTAATTATGAGGGAGGTGGACCAGCCCTACTCAGTGGCGTTCAAATCCATCCCTTATCTGGAGAGCATGGTATTCTTGAGCCGGATCAAATCTTCGAAGCACTCAGACCTGAGGATCATCACTATGCTCAGAGTCGTTTGATTGCTTTGGAAAACACCCACAATCGTGGAGGTGGTGTTGTCTATCCGCTCTCAGTTATTGAAACGGTATCCGCACTAGCCAGGGAACATGGTTTGCTCATGCATTTAGATGGTGCGCGTCTCATGAATGCTGTTATCGCCACAGGAATTGATCCAGTAGCTTATGCTGATCCGTTCGACTCTGTGAGCTTATGCTTGTCGAAGGGCTTAGGTGCCCCTGTGGGTTCCGTTCTTGTCGGGTCTGCTAAGTTTATTGAAAAAGCACATCGCTTTCGGAAAATGTTTGGTGGAGGTATGCGTCAGATTGGGAGCCTTGCAGCTGCTGGTCTTTATGCGCTGGATAATCACCTCGAGCGTCTCGCTGAGGATCATCACAGAGCCAAGCAGTTGGCTGAGACCTGTGTCGAGTTAGGAGTCTTAGAGAATGATATTGCCTGGACTCAAACCAATATTGTGGTCATGAGTTTCCCCCAGGGGAATTCAAATGATCTTGAGATTGAATTTGAAAAGGCAGGACTATTGGTTTCGGTAGTGAACACCCGCCGAATTCGTCTGGTCACTCACCTTGACTTTGATGACGAGCAGTTAGCTAAGTCTCAGGAAATATTGAAAAAGGTATTAGGCTAAGCCATGAAGAAAAAAATAGTTATAGTTGGTGCAGGTAGTGTCGGATTTTACCTGGCCAAAACCTTAGTAGAATTGGGCAATGATATCAGTATTATCGATAATGACCCGGTAAAGGTTCAACGTGCAAAGCAGGAACTGGATGCTTTGGTTATTGAAGGACATGGCGCCCAAACCAATACCCTCTACGAAGCCCAAGTAAAAACCGCAGACCTGTTTTTAGCTGTGACTCGTATCGATGAAATCAATATTGTGGCCTCCATGAAGGCATATAAAATGAATCCGAATGCCAAAATACTGGCCAGGGTTCGGAGCGGTGATTATCAGGAAAAAGATGCCCTCCTTGATCTTGAAGAGCTGGGAATCGAGAAAGTTATAAATCCTGAACAGATTGCTGCACGTGAAATCCAGCATCTTATCCAGCATGCAACGGCCCAGGAGATTATGACCTATAATCATGGTCGCGTCTATATGGTTGCTCTCACACCAACAAAAACCTGTGAGCTTATGCATAAATCTTTGCGTGAACTTGGTAAAACTTATGATGAACTTCCTTTTAGAACAGTTGCCATAGATCGTGATGGAGAGACCATTATTCCAAGTGGTGACCATGTCTTTAAACCTGATGATAAGATTTTTGTCGTTTGCTTAAAGGACAAACTCAAAGACATGTATAAAATTTGTGGTTTTAAGCAGAAAAAAATGATCAAGACAGTTATCATAATGGGTGCGGGAAAGTTGGGCAGACTGGTCGCGGCAAATTTGAAAGATCATTTTAATGTTCGTCTGGTAGACCATCGTAAGGAAAAACTTCTTCGAGCAGCCAAGGAATTACCAGATGTGTTGCTCCTCCATGCGGATGGGCTGGATGTGGATTTCCTTGAAAGTGAGGGGATTAGTGATTTTGACGCTCTCATCACACTTACGGAGGATGAGACAACCAATCTTTTTGCCGGTCTGATAGCGAAGAAAAAGGGCGTAGACAAAGTGATCGTCCACATTAATTCACCGGATTATATCCCCTTGGTCAAGGGCTTGGGCATTAATTCTGTTGTGAGTAAGAATCTCTCTACTGTAGATGCCTTTATGCGTTATGTGCTTCGCGGTCAGGTGCATTCTGTTATGATGTTGGAGGGGATTGATACTGAAGTGATTGAATTGACGCCTGGACCTGAAAGTAAAATTATTGGCGTTCCCCTAGAGGACGTTGATTTCCCCCCTGATGCAGTTGTAGGTGGCATCATTCGTCCAGATGGGGAAGAAATAGCCAGCGGGAGTAGTGTGATTCATGCCGGTGACCGAGCCATTGTTTTTGCCAGAGCTTCTCGAGTAGCTGATGTCGAAGCATTATTCAACTAAACGTTTCAGTATTCTGCCGACCTTAAATGTGTTGGCAGCTCTGACCCTTTTTATCGGTGCATCAATGGGCTTTTCACTGTTGGTGGCACTGGCCTATGGGGATGGAGACAGCATGGCTCTTTTCGAGGCGATGGTGATCACCTTGGGCGTGGGAGGTATGGGTTATATTTTTACACGACACACCCATGTGATGGCCCCTCGCCAAGTTTTTCTGAGTGTGAGTTTAAGTTGGATCTCGGCATCTCTATTCGGCGCACTGCCTATGTATTTTGGAACAGATATATCCTATACAGACGCATTCTTTGAGGCCATGTCAGGATTTACCACCACAGGGGCATCGATTCTCACGGATATTGAAAGTCTACCACATGGTTTGCTATTCTGGCGTAGTTTTACCCACTGGTTGGGAGGAATGGGTATTATTGTGTTTACGGTTACAGTCATGCCCCTGGCTGGTCGTAGTGGAACCCTCCTGTTTGCGGCCGAAGCTCCAGGACCAGTAAGTGATAAAATCACCCCCAGAATTTCTGAGACCGCTCAGATTCTATATGGTGTCTACGCATTTATATCTCTTTTAGAATTTATTATTTTATGGCTGGGACCTATGGATTGGTTTGATTCTGCCTGCCACACATTTGGAACCATGGCTACGGGTGGCTTTTCAACCAAGAATGCATCGGTAGCTCATTTCCAGAGTGCCTATGTGGATTGGGTCATCACATTCTTTATGGTCGTGGCTGGAACAAATTTTTCGCTTCACTACTTTGGACTCCATGGAAAGTTTGTCAGATATTTAAAGAGTCGTGAGTGGCAATTTTGGATGAGTATTTTGACCATGGCCATTATCCTGGTCTTGGGTGATCTTTATCTCTCAGACTTTTATAACGTAGACAATCCTGCGATTCAAGATCTAAAAGCTGAACCACTTCGCCAAATTGTTTTCCAGGTTGTTTCTATCATTACGACTACAGGATATGCTACAGCAGATTTTGAACAATGGTCCACCTACGCGCAATTTTTAATATTTGGGTTGATGTTTGTGGGAGGTATGGCTGGGTCAACAGGTGGTGGTATCAAAGCTATTCGAATTTTACTATTTACCAAGATGGCCATCACGGAGCTTCGTCGCATGATCCATCCCAGAGCTTATCTACCCATTAAATTGCGGAATCAGTTTGTGGATGATGACGCAATTCGCAACACCACAACATTCCTGCTGTTCTTTATGGTTATTTTCGTGGGGTTCTCTTTCTTTCTCACAGGTTTTGGTCATGACCTTGTGACCAGTACAACGGCCTCTGTATCCATGCTGTGCAATATTGGTCCTGGGCTGGCAGATGTGGGACCAACAGATAACTATGCATTTTTTAGTGACATCGAGAAATGGGCCATGGCCTTTGTAATGATGTTAGGACGACTTGAAGTTCTCACCGTAGTTGTTTTATTTAACCGTCACTTTTGGAGGTCTTAATGGGATATTTGAAGCTAGATGTTTACGAGGGGATAGCACGCGTAACTATAGACAGACAGTCAAAAATGAACGCCCTCAATGCTCAAGTCCTGGATGAATTAGAAAGCATGTTTCAAGATTTAAAAACAAACGGGGATGTTAAAGTTATAATTATCACGGGCAGAGGAGAAAAAGCATTTGTAGCAGGGGCAGACATCAGTCAATTCCCAACTCTGGAGCCTGAAGAAGCTCATGGTTTTGCTTTGCGGGGACAAGCCGTTTTCAATCTAATTGAAGGGAGTAGGAAACCTGTTATCGCTGCCATCAACGGCTTTGCCTTGGGTGGTGGATGTGAACTTGCTCTATCCTGCCATCTTCGCTATGCTGCTGAGAATGCTGCATTTGGCCAACCAGAGGTCAAGCTAGGGGTGATAGCTGGTTATGGGGGAACACAACGTTTACCCCGTTTGATTGGTGTGGGACGCGCCCTGGATTTACTTTTATCGGGTCGGATGATCAAAACAGATGAAGCACTACAGATGGGTCTTATAAATGCAGTCTTTACACAAGCGGAATTACTCTCAGAGGTGGAAAAAATTGCCAAAGTGCTCATGGCTCAAGGTCCTCAAGCACAAGCATTTACTCTAGAAGCAGTCCACGGGGGAATTGGTAAGTCGCTTCGTGAGGGATTATCCACCGAGGCAGAGGCCTTCAGAGATGTATTTAAAACAGAGGACCGGATTGAGGGTGCTATAGCTTTCCTTGAAAGACGTGCTCCAGAGTTTAAGAACAAATAGATATTCCAAACCGTGCAACCAGCCATACATAGATTCGTCCTCTACGCCCAGGATCGTCTGCATGCATTGGGAAGCAAGACTGCAAATGGTCTGATACTTTTTCGAAACGATGAAGTAAAGGTAATCATTGATCAGAGCAAGGCTGGTAAAACTGCCCAGGAAGTTCTGGGGTATGGTGGTTCGATACCAATCGTCGCGCATATAACTGAAGCCCTTCAATATCAACCGGATATCCTGGTAATCGGGATTGCGCCCATTGGTGGTGCAGCGAATCCTGCATGGTTTCCTGAGATAAAAATTGCCCTGGATGCTGGACTTCAGGTTTGGGCTGGGCTCCACCAATTTTTGGCTGAACACGAAGAGTTTCAACACTATGGGAATTTGGTTTGGGATGTACGTAAACCACCACCCGGTTTGAAAGTGGCTCAAGGGCAATGGAAAAAGCGTAAATCCAAAGTTCTGCTCACCATCGGCTCTGATTCGAATGTGGGGAAGATGACGACTGCTTTAAGTCTACAGCAACACCTAAAGGAGATTGGGCTGGATTCTATTTTTGTGGGGACCGGTCAAACAGGCATTATGATCTCAGAGAGAGGGGTCGCTGTTGATGCGGTAATCTCTGATTTTGTCAATGGTGCAGTAGAAGCTGAGATCGATAAGGTAGATGGACAAGCTCCTCTCATCATTGTTGAAGGGCAAGGAGCAATTACGCATATTGGCTATAGCGGAGTAACATTGGGACTCATTCATGGAGCTATGCCAGATGCTTTTGTGTTGGCTCATCAACCCAGTCGGATCGTTGACGATTATCAACAGCCAATTCCCAAGCTCAAAACAGTGATAGACTTACATGAGTCACTCCTGGCTCCTTTTAAGAAAACCCATGTTCTAGGGATCAATTTGTATTCAAAGGATATGACTCTGAGCGAAGGTCAAACAGAGTGTCAGAAGATTTACCAGGAGGTAGGTTTACCCGTTGAAGATATGGTAAGGGCACCCAAAAGAATTATTGCTGAACAGATAGTACGAACGCTTTTTCCAGATAAACTGGCATAAGAGAATAGATAACATTTTCTTATGATAAATGGAATATTTACAAAGAGGGATATATGATGGGTTTGACATTAAAATGGGGTATTAAAAGAATTACAACCAAGTTCGAATTTAAAATTGCCCGATCTGCTGAGAGCTATTACGATGTGGTTATCCTGGAATTAAGCGATGGTGCCCATATCGGATATGGGGAAGCAGCACCCTCAAAACGCTATGAAAAAGGTCCTGATGCCATTCTCAGTTTATTGGATGCACATCAAAGTCAGATTTTAACTTTGCCTATTGAAGATTATGAAAATCGGCAGGCCGCCCTGGAAAAGATGTTTCCCAATAGCTACTCATTGCAGGCTGCATTGGATACTGCGTTTTGGGACCTACATGGGCAGCAAGTCGGCAAACCACTCTGGCAGCTATTTGGGGCAAACCAAGACTTGGTTACTTCAACTTATACCATTGGAATTTCCGATCTTGGTGTGATACCGGCGAAAATTGCGGAGGCAGATGTATACCCCCTTTTGAAAATAAAACTAGGTACAGACTATGATCATGAAATTATGCGTGCTATCAGAGCGGAAACGGATAAGGTGCTTCGGGTAGACGTGAATGAAGGTTGGAACACTTTGGATGATGCCAAACGAGGGGTTGATTGGTTGGTCAAAGAAAATGTGGAGTTTTTAGAACAGCCTATGCCATCAGATCAGTTGGATGATATTGCTAAGTTGAGGGAATATTCGCCTTTACCTCTGGTAGCGGATGAAAATTCAGTGAGACCTGAAGATATCCCCGGTTTGGTCGGCGCTTATGATGGGATCAATATTAAACTTATGAAATGTGGTGGATTGAGCAATGCCAAAAAGATGGTTGAGCTGGCCCAGCATCACCAATTCGATATCATGTTAGGGTGTATGGTTGAGACCTCAATCGGTATTTCTGCCATGTCCCAATTGGGGTCATTTGCACGTTGGTTAGACTTGGATGGTAACGTGTTACTCGCGAATGATCCATATCTTGGTGTTGGAAATCAGGCTGGGAAGATCCTGCTACAGGACAAACCAGGACTTGGTGTTGAGGAAAGAAATTAAACCATCTTTATGGTCATTAAATTAGCTAGGAGTCATGCGTGAATATTAAAAAAGAGATCATTCTCACCGGTCTTATCTTTATGCTACTTGCCACTTGTAGCACACACTCTCCCACAACTGCTACATTACTCCCCAAACAAGAATTCAGACGTAGCCCACAACAACAGGTGGCCTTTGAAATTGATACCCTGCTAAATCAGGCAGCCACTGATATGGGGTGGTGGGGTGTAAAAATTCAATATGCGAATAGCAAAGAAGTCTTTTACGAGCGGAATGCTACCAAATCGTTCATGCCAGCTTCGAATATGAAGATGTATACCACTGCTGCAGCGCTTTGTTTATTAGGGCCCCAGTATCGCTATGAAACTGAGTTTGTGACTGATGGGCAGATAGATAAACAAGGTACCCTCGCCGGTAATATGATTATTAAAGGGAGTGGCGATCCAAGCTGGTCCTGGCGGTTTTACGATGGCAATTATGATTCTGTGATGGTTCGATTTGTGGATTCATTGAAAGCTCAGGGGATCACACGCATCACAGGTGATATCATTGGTGATGATAATGTTTTCGATGATATGTCTTTGGGCGCTGGCTGGTCCTGGGATGATGAAGTCTATTATTATGCAGCTCAGCTTTCAGGACTTTCATATAGCGAGAATTATATTGATTATACTTTGACACCTGATTCCCTTCACCTTGGGAATCCTGTTCTCATAGAGCCTCATCCTAAAACTTCTTATATGAACCTGCGCAATGATCTCACAACCGTAAGTAGTGATACTGCTACTGAATGGGACTATGGTCGCGATCTTGAGACCAATAACGGATGGTTTGAGGGAGATTACAGGATTGAGCGCGGCGAGAGTGAAAAGACGATCACCATTCACAATCCGACATTGTTCACATCCCATATTTTAAAAGAACATTTGGAAGCAGCAGGGATATTGGTTGAAGGGGATGCTGTGGATGTTGATGACCTTGACTTACCCATCGAATATGAGAACTCCTCTAATCTGTTTACCTATTCTTCACATCCACTTTCTGATATTATTTCCAAAGTGAATCGACCCAGCCAAAATTTTATTGCGGAAACCCTTCAGAAAACCCTGGGTCATGAGTTTGGGGCAGAAGGATCATCCAGGGAGGGTAGAAAAGTTCAGATGGCCTTCTACGACTCCCTTGGCATGGATACACGCAATTTAGAGCTGAGAGATGGGTCTGGTTTGTCACGCCACAATCTTGTTTCTCCAAACACTTCAAGTTCTCTTCTGCAATTGATGTGGGATCACCCATACCGGACATATTACATCGAATCATTTCCACTCGCTGGTGTCTTTGGCACTCCTCGGAAACTTACATTGGGGACCAGCGCAGAAGGAAATGTTCGCGCCAAAACAGGTACGATCGGATATGTACGTGCATTCAGTGGATATACCTGGACTCAATCTGGGGAACCCATCATTTTTTCACTAATGGTCAATCACTACACCATTTCAACATCTGAAGTCAACAAGCTTATTGAACGGATTGTGGCCTTACTCGCAGATATGGAATAAGGTTATGAAGATTAAAAAAATAAGTCATGTCGCAATAGCTGGGGATAATCCTGAGCAGACCCGAATTCTCTATGAAGATATATTGGGCTTAGAGTATCGTGGTGCTGAAGCTGTTGATACAGAGGGTGTAAATACTCATTTTTTTGAAGTAGGGGAATCTAGCGTAGAACTATTAGAACCCCTTTCTGAAGATACACCAGTTGGAAAATTCTTAAGTAAAAGAGGCCCTGGCCTGCATCACATCGCTTTAGAAGTTGAGGGTCTTGATCAGTATGTTGAGAAGCTTAAATATGCTGGAATCACACTGCTCAGCGAAGAACCCAAAGTGGGTGCTCATGATATGCGGATTATCTTTATTCATCCCAAGTCTACGGGTGGTGTGTTAATCGAGTTATGCGAGAAACGTTAATCCCAATCAATCAAATTTAGATTCCTAGTTACGATAAGAGTTGAGAATTCATTCATAATGAGATCGACTTGCAATAACTTTTGTATTTGCATGTAACCGTTATAGTTTGATCGTATCAAATTGGATAGTCGCTGTTCTAGGGAACAGTTATTGTTTTTAAATATTAGGTTTAAGGAAATAGAACTATGGAAAATTCAAACCAGAGCAAAATCGTCACCCTAGATGTGAGGGCAGGTATCCAAGCAGGAGTTGATCCATTTACTGAGATTATGGCTGCTGTAAAAGAGCTTGATGCAAATGAGACTCTGCAGATCATCAATATTTTTGAACCGATCCCATTGATCAATAAAATGAAAGCAAGGGGCTACGAATCCTGGACTGAACGACCAGAAGATGGCGAAGTACATACATTTTTCAAACTTGAGTCTGGTGTGAAGGTGGAACAGGAACTTTCGCAGGTAGAAGCCTCAAATGCCACAGAGTTCGAACAAAAGCTGGTAGCCTTCTGTAATAAAATAATTAAGCTTGATGTTAGGTATCTTGAAATGCCAGAGCCGATGACGTCAATCCTGCAGGCCTTGGAACATTTACCAGTAGATCAGGCCTTATTTGTAGAGCATAAGAAAATCCCCCAGTTTCTGCTTCCAGAGCTCAAAGACAGAAATTACTCTATTGTCTATAATGAAGTGGATAGTGATAATTTACAGTTACTCATTTTTAAAGCTAATTGAGGTCATTCACAATTGAACAATTTGCAGACTGATAATGCACCATCACTATCGGTTGTCATCCCCCCCTTCATTTTTGGGTCATTATCATTCCTGATTTTAACTGTACTTATCATGCTAACTGGTTCAGGTCTTTTGGGTGTTTATTTTGCCGGGAAACTTTTGGCGATTACCCATCTTGCTGTATTGGGGTGGAGTACCATGATTGTACTCGGTGCCCTCTATCAACTCGTGCCTGTTGTCTTTGGCCAGGGACTTTATAGCGAGAAATTGGCCCATATCACTTTCTGGTTATTCGGTTTGAGTATCATTCTACTGGTTTATGCATTTTGGACCAGTTCCTACACTACTGAACTGCTCTATGCAGCATCTCTCATGTTTATATCGCTCTCTTTCTTTGGATTTAATATTTTACTGTCTCAACGAAAGGGTATCCAAAATATTCAGGCGAAGTATGTAACTGCTGCCATTATATGGTTACTCCTCACAGCCCTGCTGGGGCTCCTTATAGCCCTCAATTTTAGTTTTCACTATTTCTCAGAAGTTCATTTACATTATCTGAAGATTCATGCTCATTTGGGATTGGTCGGCTGGTTTTTGTCACTGATTATTGGTATATCATCTACTCTGATACCCATGTTTTTTATCTCTCATCAGTTGGATCAGAATAATCTTAAATATTCGTTTTACCTGACCAATGGTGGTCTTGGTCTTCTGGCTTTGGATTGGCTCATTCTTCAAGGAACTTTCCTCATCCCCTTGTACTGGATGATCATATCTGGTGGCATATTATTTTATCTTAATTTTGTCAGAGAGGCTTATGTCAAACGCTTAAGAAAAGAAATTGATACAGGGATGAAATACACAGTTCTAGCTGTCCTAAGTATGCTTCTTCCAATGGTGATTAGCATCCTGATTTACTTTAAACTTGGCATTGAGAATAGCTTTCACATGCGCGCAGTAACCCTATATGGATTTTCCATTATTTTTGGATTAATTACTCCTCTCATCCTTGGTCAGACCTATAAAACGCTACCCTTTATTATCTGGCTACATAAGTATAAACCCTATGTTGGGAAGTTTAAGACTCCTCTGCCTAAGGACCTTTATTCAGAGGCGATAGGGACGGTTCAATTTTTCTCGTATTATGCGGTTATGATTGTATTCCTGTTTGCAATCATCCTACAGAACACAATGCTTGTCACAATCGGAAGCTATTTGCTGCTTTTGGTAGCACTGCTTTATAACATTAATGTTTTTAAAATTATTTTTCACAAAATACAAACAGAAAGCTTATCATCATGAAATCAGTTGAAGAAATAAAAAATATTGAGGGGCAACTCGAACAGATTTTATACAATGTGATGGATCCAGAAATAAATCTCAATATTGTGGATCTCGGGTTGATCTATTCCCTGGTTTATGATGGTGAAAATGATGTCGTAATAAAAATGACCTTTTCCACACCTGCATGTCCCCTGGGAGATGCAATTGTCATGAGTGTAAAACAATCAATCAACAATGTATTCCCAGACTATGGAATTGATGTGCAGATAGTTTTCGACCCACCCTGGACCACTGAGATGATTAGTGAAAATGGTAAAATGATGTTGGGAATGTAAGGCAGCAATTCTTTAAAGCCTGATTCTCACAGGGTCAAATTAACAGCCCCCCAGCCAGTAAAATAGCAACTAGGCTGATCAGGTACAATGGGACTCTATTTACCAGTGCAGGGGATGGTTTAATCACTTCAGATTGTTCTAAATCTGTATTTTGAATAATTCGACCATCCAGCTGGATATTTATTGGGGAATGTACATTGAGATAATCCCGAAAGATCGTCCAAACGTCAATATCAGTTTCTATAGAACTCAATTGAGAGAAGATATCTTTATACCCACTGGCATATAAAGCCTGATAATTACTGGTTGCTATCCGATAGGTTTGTTGTGGGTTGAGAGCTGAGTAGCTTGCTTGTTTATCCTCTGGAGAATCGAGTATCTGAATATTGATCGCTTGATTCTTTTCAATTTCAAAGCGAATCCCCGAAACCTGGGAAAAATGATCTGATCCAATTTGAGAGACACTGAAATCGAGCAGCTTCTTTACCTGTCCTCCTGTCATCTCAATAATATGGATATTGTTTTTATAGGGGAGGGCGGTCATTAAATTTTCCTCGAGAATGCGGCCAGGTGGAATGGGTTGCCGGAAACTACTGGATGTAAGCAGGGCAGCATGTGCGCCAGCAGCATGACGAACAATATCGCTGACCAAATTGCCTAGTTTCGATTCCCCCTCGAATTGACCGGTTATGGCTAATTCGGTTCCAGCAAAGCCAATCTGTTGATAAAGGTGTGAATAGGAGGGATCAGACTCTAGACCAAGTTGCATTATAGCTACCTGGCTGCTGATTTGAGCGTCTTCTACTAAGTTCCCGTCCATTCTTATCAATTCACCACTCATTTCGCTTAATGCACCTTCAACAAAGCTTAGTTTTACTTTGCTAATGTAGGTCAGGTATTGTGATGGAGAGATGATCCAGGTGTCGGTCTTGGGGATATGGGTTAGATTTTGTTTACGATGACTGTGAGAACCGAAGATAAGATCAATCCCTGGAACAGCTTGTGCCAGTGCGAGATCATCCTGATACGTCGCATGACCAATCACGACGATTGCATTTACCAGTTCAACATCTTTGAGTTGTGCAACGATCATCCTGGCTGTCTCAATTCTATGAGCAAATCGAGCATTTTCTGTAGGCGATGTCGCTGGTTTGAGTAACTCTTGAAAATCATCCCCGGCCACAGCAAAAACCCCAACTTTTATATCATCAATGGTATACACTTCATAGGTTTTTCCATTGTACTGAAACAGTGGGATACCTTGATTATCAAGGATGTTGCTCCCCAAGATGGGATAATCAATTTGTTGTTTTATCTGATCAAATGCCTGAAAACCATAATCTGCATCATGATTACCAAATGCCATGGCATTGATGATACCATTGAACCAGGTCCACTCGATATATTGATATTTATCTGACCAGGCTGGCGAACCACGATTGATCATATCACCACCACTAAATATCAATGAATTAGGATCGCTGGCATAAGGCTTGAGGTATGCGATTGCACGAGCGACACCAGCGACACCAGAATCTCCCTCGGCATAGAATGGCAGAGCATGTGAGTGGTAGTCACTAAAATGCAGAAGGGTGATGGATGTTTCCGGTTGGGCGGAAACGTTTGAGAGCAACATGAGTAGCGTGCTTAATAAAGTAGTTGTAAGTTTTCCGGGCATTTTAGCGCGTTATCCTTGTCATCTCAATCAAAAGATCTCATTAGCTAACGGGTACGAATTTCATCTTACCATCCACGAGTGCCAGTGCAATTTGACCCTTCAATAGTTGATCAGCAAGTTTCCCAAATATCTCCCAACGCCATCCCTGGGCAATTCTGTTTTTGGTTCCCACAGCGATCTCTTCAAGCTCAGATTTGCTCGCCAATAGTTTGGGCGCGACTTTATGTTTTTCACAGGCGTGTTTCAGAAGAGCTCGCAGAAGAACCAGGGCATTTTCATTGGGCACTTCATAAGAAGTTGGTGGATCAACAAGTGGACAATCGGAGAGGGGGAGAGTCTTTGATAGACGTATCCGTTCCAGAAGTTGTTGTCCCAATTGGCCTCTTGCATTTCCTCCGATGCCGCGTATTCTTTCAAGTTCACCCATGTTTTGGGGTGGATTTGAAACGAGGTCGCGTAAAGTGATATCTTTGAGCACCCACCCACGTGGAATATCTTGGGTCTTTGCCCGATCCTCACGCCAACAAATCAATTCATAAAGCATAACACAACGGCGTCGACTTAAACCCCGCATCTTGACTTTCTTCATTTGGGTTTCGGGATTAAACTCAAACCGCTTGGATATAGAAAGGGATTCCATTTCATCAGTAATCCAACCAGATCGATTTCCTCCACTTATTCCCTCCAAAAGTTTTTCATAGACCAGACCCAAATTTGTAACATCAGCAATGGCATATTTTAAATGATGCTTCAACAGGGGGCGTTTTGACCAATCGATGATTTGTGCACTCTTATCCAAGGTTGTGTTTGTATAGGATTTGACCAGTTGCCCATAGGATACTTGATCGCCATATCCGCACACCATAGCTGCAATCTGCGTATCGAAAACAGGTGTGGGTGAGAATTTAAAGTTATTCCAGAAAATTGCCAAATCCTGGTGGGCAGCATGAAAGACTTTAACAATGTTGTGATTTTCTAAAAATGTGATTAATGGATTAAGATCAATATCACTGAGGGGATCAATTACCGCTGCATGATCACCATAGGCGACCTGGACCAGGCATAACTGTGGGTAGTAAGTCTTTTCTGAGATGAATTCAGTATCGATTGCGACATAAGGAGGAGTCCCTAAATCAGCTATGAATTTATTGAGATCATTTGTATTATGGATTAACAAGGATGTGTCCCTTTTTCTTTTTGTGACCATTGAATTTAAAGATTATCAGAATCGCTATAAATGGGTCTACATTCGGGGTTACCTGTTGAATATTGCTTAGTAAGTTCATGCGTTCTATCCATCATCATCGTTAACCAAATCCCTACGTGTAGGTCCGCTCGAAACCGTTGTTAGCAGGATATTTTAGGAAGTTAAAAATAATCTAATCGTTTGTTTTAATAGAAATAAATTTGACAATTTCATTTTCCAAGCCATGATATTCATTCATTTTCCCATATCCTTTCAATCCTGTTAGCGTTTCAAAATACAACATGTCAGGAGTGTTGTTCTTAAGCTCAAAATTTAGAAATATTTCAATCATAGGGTCGCTGGATGGGTGAAAAAATGATAGCTGGAATGTCATTTCGTTTTCGTTAATAGTTGATATGTTTATCAATTTAATATTGTTAACCTTAATGCTATATTTTTCAGCTATAAATAACGGTAGGTCCTTTAGAATTGAAGCATGATCCAAAAGTATATCTTTCATTTTTTTTCTTTCTAGATTAGGTATGTGAGGAACAGACAGAAACTTTAACAAAGCTAAAGACTGTTACACATCTTTTATGGTTAACCATGAATTTCATCAGGCACTCCCGAGTAATCAATTGTATCCGGCTATTACAGATTCCTGCTAAAGTCCTGCACTTGAGCAACTTCCGTACGACTTGTCGCTTTGCGATTTCTCTGTATGCCCGACATCATTTTAGCTTTGTAATCCAATCCTTTTGAGTCTGCTCGAACGTTTGTTATGCACAAAATGTTGCTATATACAATTTCTCAACTTTGTTTCTAGCCCAAGCTGTTTTACGTAAAAACTTTAAAGATGATCTAACTGATGGATCAATTTTAAAACAATTAATATTGATTCTGTTAGCCAGCTCTTCCCAACCGAAGTGTTCATGCAATTTAATGACAACTTTCTCTAAGGTTATACCGTGCAAGGGATTGTTTGATTGCTTGATACACATATTTTACTAGTTAGCTTTTTTAACACGAATTATTTTATTAGCTACAGTTTTACCATTGAGGCCCTTTATCGCAGCATTTGCTTCTTTTATTTTTGGCATTTCCACAAAAGCAAAACCCTTAGATTCGGCGGTGACCTTATCTAACACTAAATCACAAGATTGCACGGTTCCATGTCCACCAAAGAGTACTTTTATTTCATCTTCGGTTATACTGCGAGCAAGATTTCGAATTAATAATTTCATTTGTTGTACCCTTTTAGGTTTCTAGTGTATACTTAGCAATCTTTCTTTGGTTTGTACGCATATCGTCCAGCGCCTGAGCGGCTTCCGGACGATCTGTCGCTTTGCATTTTCAGTGTATGCCCCGACATCATTTCAGCTAAGTAATCCATTCGTTCGAGTCTGCTCGAAGCAGCTTGTGATGTGGAGGATTCAACTGATAATGCCAACTTCTCTAAGGATCGTTTTCGTTATCCTAAGCCGTGGGGTTAACACTTCTTCGAAGGACTTTCCCTCAATGTTCATAGCAAAATAATATATATTGTCCTTCTTTTCGAGAATACCAACAAGCCAACCAAGTGCCTCAGTCTTTTCAATGTTGGTAGAACCAGCTCCAGTTTTGTAGCTTAACGAATAACTCTCTTCTGAATCCTGGATCAAAATTGATTTGACTGAATTAATTGAATGTTCGGATACTGATAGTTCTCCATTATAAAATTTCCGTAGGAATTCTACTTGTTCGTGTGCCGATATTTTAAGACTACCGTTTAGCCAAAAATTATCAACCCCAGAAGAGATATCGGTATTTCCGTAATAGAATTTAGTCACATAGCTTTGCATTTGATCGGTTCCTATCAAACTTGCAATAGTCCTATACAACGGGACAACGGAATATTTAATTCCACTTCTTAAATTGTGTTCACCCTCCCATGTTTGGGGCCACCAATCTTCTTTTGGATATTCCAATGTATCCCAGGTTAAGATTTGGTCGACATCTGAAACGATTCTCGATTCAAGCGCTATAATCGAGTTGGGTATTTTGAATGTGGAGAATGGGGAATACCGAGTCATTGCCCTTGATTCATTTACGATGGTATATTGGGCTGAGTTTTGGTCATAAAGAACAAATGTTCCTTCGAAACCTTCGAAACCTTCAAAATTATGATTCAGATCAGTTTGATTACAACTTGATAATAAGGTAGCCAAAAGTACTAAAGATATTATTCTCACATTATTTCCAATTTGTGAAGTTCCATTACTAACCTTCCACATACCGTCCCAGGTTTGAGCGGTTTCCGGACGATTTATAGCTTTGCATAAACACTGTATCCCTGTAATCAAAATTCATTAAGCTAGTCACCTTTTTGAGTTCGCTCAAAGCAGCAACCTGATTCCACTAATTATTCAGGTCTAAACACTTTCAGCTCGAGTTGAGTCAATACCTTGTAATGTTTATCATTTCCTGTAAGAATAGGCATTCCATTTGTGAGAGCTGTTGAAGCAATAAGTGCATCTGCAAGTTGCATAGAATCACTCAAAAAGTGTCTTTCAACCAAAAACATAGCTTTGGATGATATTTCTTCATTGATATAGACAATTTTAGCTTGCCAATCTCGAAGAGCTCGTCTTAGCTCGGTCAGTTCACGGTTATTTCTCATTCCCTGAACCAGTTCCATGTATGTAACTACTGAAATTGAGAAAGAGGGGAGACTATCTATTATATTTCTCGCCTTATCATTTCCGCGCAAATACCAAATTAATACATCAGTATCTACCAGCATTAGAAACGACCCTTGCGAAGATTGTCAACATAGCCTAAAACATCCTCGGTCTCTTTGTAGTCAGACCATATTCCAAACAGGTTATTCTTTACCTTATCTGCTAAATTAAGTTCACCTGTAACGGGAACCAGTTTTGCATAGGGTTTTCCTCTGTAGGTGATTAGAACTTCTTCCCCTCGTCTTGCAGTATCGAGTAATTCCTTTGAGTGGAATCTTAAGTCTTTTGCGGTTGCTTTCATGATTTCCCTTTCAATGTTTATACTCTGTAATGTAAACAATGGAATTCATATAACAAATCATGATTTTTCGTGTTGCTAACGTCTTGCGCTTGAGCGGCTTCCAGATGATGTATCGCTTTGCATTTTCAGTGTATCCCTGTAAGCCATTTTCGTCAAGCTAGTCGCCTTTTTGAGTCCGCTCGTATAGTGTCTCCCCCTAGATCGCCAACGTACGTATTATTCTTTAGAGTCATAATGACCTCCAATTGCAAATATATAGATCGATTTATCATCATATTTATAAATAACACGGTCTCCTCTGGATATACGTCGAGACCAGAACCCTTTTAGGTTGTGCTTAAGCTGTTCAGGTTTTCCTAATCCTTTCGCTGGGTCATTTCTTTGCATTTCCTGAATGATTTTGCAAAGATTTACGTGTAACTTTTTATCTTTTTTTCGAAGCTCTTCGTATTTAGCCCAGCTTTTACCCTCAAAGACTATTGATCTCATCTATTTCCTCAGAGGTAGGGGAGTACCCAGTACCTTTAATATGAGTTTCAATTGACTCAATTAGCTGCCCTGATAAGGATGAGTTTTGTAGTATGTAAAGGGTTTCTTGTTCTCGTTCCCAATCTTCCATGCTTTGAACCACAAAATCATGTCCGATACGTCTCTTAACACGTATTGTCGAATGGTCTGATAGAGCCTGATCAACAAAGGACTTAATATTTGCTCTAAATTGGTTTACTGAGACTTCAATCATTTTTGCCTCCTTTCAATTGTCGTTCACAATGTACCATATAGCAGTACATTAGGCAAGAAGTGATTATTGTATCGATACATATTTAAGGTGGTTCTAACGTCTTGCGCTTGAGCGGCTTCCAGACATGTTACCGCTTTGTGTGATTTGTGTATCCTGCGACAACATTTTCGCTAAGCAATCCATTCGTTTGAGTCCGAAGCAGCTTGTTGAGGATGTCGAAAAAGGGACGATATGGAGTGGATATTTCGCATTGTGTTGCTTTTAGCTAATTCAGACCATTTCCGTCAGTTCTAGTGCGTACATATCCATATCGCTTTTAGA